>Ga0115003_10000006_pt1 | contig 133674 bp, 121 predicted proteins | sample ArcticOcean_MG_C_7_FD_88736 | JGI IMG/M metagenome (GOLD analysis project Ga0115003, IMG submission 88736) | Marine microbial communities from western Arctic Ocean - ArcticOcean_MG_CB11_88 | ecosystem: Environmental > Aquatic > Marine > Oceanic | place: Arctic Ocean: Canada Basin | collected...
AAGTTGAAAAAGCTCTAAACGATAGGCCAAGGAAAAGGCATGGATATCAATCACCTCAAGAAAAACATCAACAATTAACCAACGAAGAGAAAGTTGCATTAGTTAGTTGAATCCAAGGCTTCAATCTCCACTATGTATGACTAAACAAGGCACCGAGATGAAATTATTTATTCTATATTTAATATCAGTTGGTTATTTTATCTGATAATCGCTCCTTCACTGAAGAGATAGAATGGTGGGGGATTTGGTAGTTTAAGTAGCTACTGAAGATATTTTGATCGTCTTTTTTGACGCTTACTTAAGTTCAATTACTGGTGCAGATTCAGCTGCGGCAGTGGCCGGTAAAGGCTTGATCTTGATGTTACGAAGTGACACATCTGCTCCGTGTTCTTGAACACCTATATGGCCGCTAAACGCGTCTGCAAAACCTGGCCAATTTTTAAACTTACTGCCATTGAGTGCTTTTTTCCACGCCTCACTTCCGAGTTTAACATCGAATGCTACCACCCCATTTTGCCAGACTTGCAAGTGCCTATTATCGAAAAGAACTCTAAGGGTATTCCACTCACCAGCTGGCTTCTGAGATGAATCAGGTGCGGCGATCATGTCGTAGAGCGAGCCTGACCGGTGACTTGCTGATTTTCTATCCGAATGCTTTTCATTATCAAGAATCTGGATCTCAGGTGCGCGAGTGTAGATTTTTTTATCGGCTACCGTTTCGTTGGCTAGAATGAAGATTCCACTATTCCCAGCGATGGCGATTTTCCAGTCCAGCTTGAGGTCGAAGTTTTGATATTTCTTTTTGGTCACAATATCACCACCACCTTTAGTTTTGACCATCGCTCCCTCCTTCACGATCCATTTAGGGCTAATCGTTTCTTTTTTGAAATTTCGCCAATGTTCTAGGCTTTTGCCATCAAACAAAAGCTGCCAGCCTTCTTTTTTTTCTTGGTCGGAAAGTGCATTCTGAGCTACTGCGAACGTGCTCAGGCTAAAAAGAATGGATATAATGTATTTATTCATATTGCTTTATGCTGTAGGTTCGCAGTTTATTTGTCGAGTTTTATTGAGTTAGCTAGTGATAAAAAATCAATTATTTAATCACTATCAGATGGCCGTTTAATCTGATAGTCGCTCTTCCCCGTGATCAGCCTGGCTCCTCTACTTCCCAGGAAGTAAGTCCACGACCAGCTAAAAACTACGGAAATTTTACTGCGGAAATTCACTAAAAACAAAACATGAACCGCTACCCAGATGAACCATGCGAGGAATCCTTTTAGCTTAAACCCTCTGATATCTGCGACTGCTTTATTGCGGCCAATGGTTGCCAGATTCCCTTTATCAAAATAAGAAAACTCCCCTCTCTCAACCCAAGTCTCATCTTTTAATTCATGGTGGATTATATTTCCTACGAAATCTCCACCTTGCATTGCTCCCTGGGCCACCCCGGGCACAAGCTTACCTGTTTTAGAGCTCTTAGCTGCTGCTTGATCACCAATAACAAAGACCTTTGGGTAGCCTGTAACACTGAGATCTGGCTCCACTATCACCCTGCCCGCGTTATCAAGCTCTACGCCGAGAGATTCACCCAGAGGAGACGCTTTTACTCCAGCTGCCCAGAACACATTATTTGTAGCGATGAACTTTTCGCCATATTTCACTCCATCAGCACTCACCTCTGTCACAAATTGGTTTAGTATGACCTCAACGCCCATTTCTTCGAGATGTTTGAGAGCATCATCTGAGCTTTCTTTAGGAAATGCATCTAATACTCTATCGCTTCCCTGGATAAGAATAATGCTTGCGGTCTTGGTATCTACTTCACGGAAATCATCTGGTATAGAGCGTGCTACCTCAGCCATTGCTCCAGCCATTTCACAGCCAGTTGGGCCACCACCTACTACGACAAATGTGAGACAAGCTCTTCGTGCCTCAGGATCTGTCTCTACCTCTGCAGCTTCAAAAGAGAGCAGAAATTTACGCCTAATTTCGACCGCATCGTCCAGTGTTTTTAGTCCCGGCGCAAACTTACTCCATTGGTCATTACCAAAGTAAGAATGCGTGGCGCCGGCTGCGAGCACGAGATAATCATACTCAACTGGCTCACCTTTCAAATATACTTTACGGTTTGCTAGATCCACATTCTCTACTTCACCAAGAATCGATCTCAAGTTCTTCTGCTTACTAAAAATCTTACGGATAGGAGCCGCAATATCAGAGGGGTTGAGAGCCGCCGTAGCCACTTGGTAGAGTAATGGCTGGAACAAGTGGTAGTTTCTGCGATCAATCAAAACCACATCCACATCTGTTTTCTTCAGCTTTTTAGCCGCAGCTACGCCACCAAATCCCCCGCCCACTATCACAACTCGTGGATTTCTTTTCTTGTTAGATATCATAATATTAAATTAAGCGAATCCCTAATAGTAAGGCTTAAGCATAAAGTAGCAAATGGGGCCCGTGATGGCTACGTAGAGCCATACTGGGAAGAGCCATCTAGCCATCTTCTTGTGTTTCACGAATTGATCAGTGAAACCATAAGACCAAGTCAAAAGAATGAATGGCAGGCTGATCCCAGCTAGAATAATATGGGTGATGAGTATGAATAAGTAGACCCCGCGCAGCGGTTCACCGACTGGGAATATTGTTTCTTCAGTAGTGAAATGATAGGCCACGTAGCAGAGTAGAAATAGAATGGAGCTAAGCATAGCGACGCTGATCCAAAGTTTGTGCGCTCTGACATTTCTTTGCTTTATCATCCAAATTGCTATGATCAAACTGAGGGCCACAATACTATTAAGCGCTGCATGAACCGGGGGAAGAAACTTCATACTGATTCCCTCTGGTAGCGGTATCGTTAGGTCAGGCCTGCGCATAAGTCCCACCAGGATCAATACCACTGCGGTGAGAATCCAAGTGACTATTTTCAGCGTTTTACCGAGCTTCAAATTGGGTTTTCTTTGGAGATAGGCTTGGGAATCACTCATTTTCTGTTGTTTTCTTTTAACGTTTTCAATGCAGCTGCTATCTCTAGATCGAGTTGTTTTATTTCTAATTCAGATCCAAGTATGTTACCAGCTTCAAGTGGGGAAAAGACATCTACCTTCGCCTTCATGATCATGTCTGAATTAAAGACCGCCATGCCCATATCATGAAAGATAGCGCCTTGCATCCCGTCCCCTTCTTTATTGGTGTTTTCTATGAACTTCGCATACATCATATTCTCTGTGCAGAATTTATTCACTGCATCCACATCGGCTGTTAAAAACCACCATTTACCAGTCTCTGCATTTCGGGCTTCTGCCATATTCTTCATCGACTTTACTCCGTCATCTTCCTCCATGATGCTCACGGTTACGATTTGGAAGTTTGGGTCCTTTTCGTATTTTTTGTAGACATCAGTCAAAATTTCGAGATTAACTTTATTACACTCTGGACATGAGCCATAGAACTGCGCGAAGACCCAGACTTTACCTTTGAGTGATTGCAGGGTGACCGCATCTCCGTCTTGATTAGTCGCTGTGAAGTCTTGTTCCAGTTTAAGGATGTCATTCAGTCCGATACTGTCCTCCATGGACAGCACCTGAATATTGATGGCTTTTCGGGAATCCTCAGAGGTGTTATTCTCAGCAACTCCGCGGCTGTATTTACCAAGGAACATGAAGCACGCAATGATGATCGCTGAAATAATAGCGACACCAACGTAGATCATGACGACCTTACCTTTATCACCGTTCTGTATTGATTTGTCTTCTACTTGTTCACTCATAATTATTTGTTTTGGTTATTGGCAATTTCTTCTTTTCTACGCTGTCTTTTAAGGCGATATCCCATAATGAGGATAAAGAGGATGAATCCAGAGAATACAATCAACGGGAAATGGTATCTATTTGAACGGTTAGCATCCTTAAAAGCGGCAACATCAGTTTGTTCATAGTCTATGATGTAATCGATATTTTTGAACATCTTTTCTCTATTCACACTCACTGCATTTTGATATCGTTGCAAGTTCTGCTTAACTTCCTCGTTTTCCAGCAGACTGGGGTTCTCCTTCAGATCTTCCCTCGTTCTCTCCTCAATAGCATGATAAAATATAAACTTATAATCATCAATCTCACCCCTAATTCTCATACTATGATCTACTATTCTCAAAAAATCTGGGAGGATGCTCTTCTTGGTTTCTTTATCCACTCTGGAGATCATCCCCAGTTTCAGCACATTCTTTACGTAACCACCAAATTCTTCTGAGTCAGATGCCAGCACATGCCAATTATCTCCCTCCGCTCCTATATCCTGGGCAAACCCAGCGAGTTGTTCTCGTGGAACACTTTTCAAGGTGTCTGCTGAGATACAGACTAGCTGCAGTTGCTCTTTTTCTGAGAAATGTGCTTGAGCTTTTTTCATCTCATTTACGATTAGTTTCGACTGCTCAGGAAGATTAGCTGAAATCACCGTTATCAATGACAGTTTCCCTTCTAAGAGGGTGAAATCATAGACCTCACCATCTGTTGACATTACTCTGATGTTAGTCTTAGCGCCCACGCTACCAAGGGACATAACAGGACGACCTTTTTGATTTTCCACATGTTCCTCACCCATTTTCTCCCTATACTTATAGACGATAAAGAAGCCACCTATTAGCATCAATAGGATGAGAATAATCACTGTGCGGCGTATCGCTACGGGATCTCGCTCAGCGGGCTGGTATGGTTGTTGAAGATTCATGATTAGTTTACTGATTAGTCAGTTCACATGCTTCACTAAACTCAGTTCCAGCAAAATGCAAGTAATCCTAACGCTAAAGGTAAATATAGTAGCGTGAAGAGGAATAACCCGCGCGAGGACTCACGAGTGCCAGCTCTGCTAAATTTCACCGCAAGCCAGCACATGTAAATGCCTGCGATACCACCGCCGACACCGAATATCCAGTTAGCGTAGTCAATACCAGGCAGGCACGCGACTGGCGCGAGGGCTACAAGACAAGCGCTGAAGATGAGTGCTAGCCTGGCAGTTTTTTTACCACTGACATCGCCATTACTCCACATCTTATAGCCGGCTTCCTCGTATTCCTCGCGGCACATCCAATTGATTGCTACGAAATGCGGGAGCTGCCAGAGGAATAGCAGTGCAAAAAGATACCATGCCTCGCCATCGTTCCAGCCTCCACCAGCCGCTACCCAGCCGATAACTGGCGGGATGGCTCCAGGGATGGCTCCTACTAGGGTGTTTGCCGATGACTTACGCTTCATGGGGGTGTAGATAAAGACGTAAACGACACTGGTGATGGCGGCAAGATAGGCACTCCCTGGACCAACTATTGCACTAAGATGTATCACTCCAAAGGCGCTGAGCAACCAGCCTATTGCAAAGGCGGTGACGACATTCATTCTGTTAGATGGGAGCGGTCGGTCCGCGGTGCGCTTCATCTGGCGGTCCTGATGGATCTCCATGAGTTGATTAAATGCAGCGCTACCAAATGCCACTGCAGCAGTACCTAATATAGTGTGGAATAGCTGCCACCAGTCCGACACCCAGACTCCATGAACAGTTTTAGATGCTAGAATATAACCAAATAGTGTGGTGATCAGAACGAATGTATTGAGACGCATCTTCGTCAGCACCATGAGATCTTGCCGAAGAGAAACCACTTCGCTTTTTACTTCGTTTTCATTAACTTCTTTTGTTTTCCTGCTAGCCATTTCTAGGCGTAATATGCACCTAAAAATTCTTTTGCCAAGGACTAAGATTTTTCAAATTAACTCTCATTTAGTGGCCAAATATTACCATTTGGCCTGGATATTTAGAAATTCATAAAAATTACAGTTAGGAGATGCTAATCATCCTCACAAGTAACTTATTCACAATATTTTTTACATTTACGAAATAGAGAAAACTGTCCAATTTCTCGATAGTAATCAACCACCCACCCCAAACAAAAATTTCACATGCGATGCATCCAATGCGGCTCACTCGATGATAAAGTCATCGACTCAAGAATGTCAAAGGACGGGACCACTACCCGGAGGAGACGAGTGTGCTTGCAGTGCAGTTATAGATACACCACTTACGAACAGATCGAGCGAACAGAGCTGCGGGTAGTAAAACGCGATGGTTCCCGCCAGACGCTAAACCGCGAGAAGCTAATTCGTGGTCTAGTAAAGGCCTGCGAAAAACGTCCGGTGTCGATGGACAGACTCGGCCGAGCTGTGGAGGAGATTTTAGCGGAGCTACACAAGGACCACCTATCTGAAGTTCCTTCCGGAGTGATCGGCATGAAGGTGACGGACAAGCTCTATGACATCGATCCGGTGGCTTACGTGCGCTATGTCTCAGTCTATCGGCAGTTCGAGGATGTGGGCGAATTTATCAAGGAGATTCAGAGACTAGAATACCGAGGGAGAAAGGACCCGCTGCAACCACCGCTTTTTAACGAATAATTTAAACTACCAACTCAATCTAAACACCCCCGCCTAACCATTTAATAACTATGATTTGCATCGCAGGAAACATGCCCGTCCTCCAAGTAGGAGAGCACCAGATATCTGACTACGATACTTACTGGATACGCCGAGCCATCGAGAATGCCTCTAACCGAGCAAACCAGCCGCACTTCTCGTTTGTAGATGACGTCTATGACGGAATTGTTTATTATTTGGAGCATAAATGCTCCTTGAGGCTTCTCGCAATAGAAGCTCTTTATGTGCGTATCCGACACACGCTGAAAAGGATCGGCTGTGAGGCGATAGCGAATGCATTAGAGGTGGAGTGCCCACCGATCACTATTTCGCTAGAGCGAGCTGCGCTAAAAGCTGGCAATGGTTACGAACTCGTATTTTACCAGATCTTGCAGACGGAGATGATCGAGCTCAAGAAACTCGGGGCAAGCGAAGTATTCTTCAGTGAAATACATGAGTCCGTGATGATCCTCAAAAAGGCCGATCAGTGGTATGATGACTGTGATCAGCTAGAGAGCGATATTTTGCTTTGGCTGAAAAATGCTGGTACATGTCCACAGCGACAGGGATTCAGGATTCGCTGTAATATCGAAAAAATCAACGTCTAACTCAAATACCGAATGCCCCATATTCTTATCGTCGAAGATGAATCCTCCATCGCGGAAACTATCATTTATGCTTTGGAAACTGAGCATTTCCAGACTACTCACGTCACGACTGGGGCTGAAGCCATTTCTCTAGTGGAGGCTAAAGGGATCTATTCATTGGTCGTCTTAGACATTGGCCTGCCTGATACATCTGGTCTAGATGTCTGCCAGCAGATACGCAGGCAGTCCGGGATTCCCATCTTATTTCTCACCGCTAGAGAATCAGAAATAGACCGTATTCTGGGCCTAGAGTTCGGTGCCGATGACTATGTGACTAAGCCATTTAGCCCGCGCGAGCTAGTGGCACGGATTAAGGCCATCCTTCGGCGAACATCGAATAGCTCACCGCGGGAACTCAATAAGCACACTAAAGAGGGCATCAGCATCAATACTGCAGCAATGACCGTCCACTGCTACGGCCAGCCAGTGGACCTCACCGCGCATGAATATAAATTACTCGCGACATTTATCTCACAGCCGGGACGGACATTCACCAGAGAGCAACTGCTAGAACACGCCTGGGAGGACCCAGGCTCAGCGATGGATCGGACCGTGGATGCACATATCAAGACTCTACGAGCAAAGCTTACCTCTGCATCTCCGCAATGCGCCGAGGTCATTCAGACCAGACGAGGATTAGGTTACTGTTATCACCCGCCAGTCCTGTAGATTTTTTTTGCTGGACTTCATTCCTTTTCTCTAACAAGAATCATTGATGCAGAACTTACTCATACTGTTCACTTTAGCCATTTTCTCTTCTATATCAACTATATGGGCAAATGAAAAACCAAACATCATCTACATAAATGTGGATGATCTCGGTTGGGCAGATGTAGGATATCAGGGCAGTAAATACTACGAGACCCCGCACATTGATCACCTTTCCAGGCAAGGAATGGTGTTTAGTAATGCTTATGCCGCTGCGGCAAACTGTGCTCCAAGCAGAGCCTCTGCGCTCACTGGCCAAGCTACCCCGAGGCATGGAGTTTATACTGTCGGCGAATCTGACAGAGGAGAGTCTCATAACCGTAAGCTGATACCCATTGAAAACACACTTTATATCAATAATAGTATTCTCACTCTAGGACATGCGATGCAGAAGGCTGGCTATATTACTGCGACCATTGGCAAATGGCACGTTTCAGAAAATCCGCTTAAAAACGGGTTTGATATCAACATCGCTGGCTCTAATGAGGGAGGTCCATACAAAGGTGGATATCACAGCCCCTATAAATATCCTAACTTGGTCAATGAAAAGCCAGGTGAGTATCTAACAGACAGACTTACCGATGAAGCGATTAAATTCATCACCGACTATAAAGAAAATGCATTTTTCCTCTATCTTCCTTACTTCACGGTACATGGGCCGATTGAGGCAAAGCCAGAAAAAGTGGCTTATTTCAAAAATAAGAAAGCCAATGAATCACAGAATAATCCGAATTACGCTGCCATGATATCGAGCCTCGACGACAACATTGGTAGGCTTATGAAGACTCTCGACACTCTGAAGCTATCAGATAAGACCATTGTCATCTTCACATCAGATAATGGAGGCGTCTACAAGTTTTCCAAGCAAACTCCCCTCCGTGCTGGAAAAGGCTCTTACTACGAGGGCGGTATTCGCGAACCATTGATCATCCGCTGGACAGGTAAGATTCAAGCAGGAAAATCTGATACACCTGTAAGCCATCTTGATTTCTACCCCACTATTCTAGAGATTACGCAGAACAAACTAGAGGGGAAAAAACTTGATGGTGTTAGTCTAGTTCCATTATTCAACGAAAGAAAAATAGCGGATCGAGCGCTCTACTGGCATTTCCCCATCTATCTTCAAGGTGGCAATAAAGACACCCAAGACCCAATCTTCCGCACCCGCCCTGGTTCTGCCATTCGACATGGTGACTGGAAACTAATTCAGTATTTTGAGAATAATGATATTGAACTCTACAATCTAAAGTATGATATAAGTGAAAAAAATAATTTAGTAGCAAGCTACCCGTCAAAATCTGAACAACTACTAGATAAGTTAGCAGCCTGGCGTTTAAGCATGAAAGCACCTATTCCCAAAGAACCGAATCCGGATTTCGGTAGACAGAAGCCGGTTAAGCCTGGGAGAATTAAGAACAAATAGCAAAATGATCCCCCGCTCTATTTTTAGAGTAATAAATTAGGCTTCTACCATCTGAACTATCTGAACTTCTAGAAATCACTCCGCAGGCACTTTGAAAATATGCGCCGGGTCTTTATCATTAGGGTCTCTGACTTTAGTATTCGCGGTAATACCTTCTACATCGACTAGTTTTCCGGTGAAAGGATTGATCACTTTCTTACCTCTCTCACCAACTGCCCACCTAGCAACTGGAACTCCACCCAACTTAAGGTCTATGCCTGGTGGCTTTGCTTGATTCTCCGCTATATAACGTTGCTTAGCTATTTCATCCCATGTTCTGTGTGTCTGCATTCCTGCACCCGTGATTGCTATTGTGAGCGCTTGAAAGACATCTTCAGATGCCTTATAATGCGTAGCGTTCCATGTTATATCTGAGCATTTATAGCAGATTTGCATACTACTCTTCAGTAAACCCTCTTCATAGAAATCAAGCGTGTGATGAGGAACAAATAAACAACTTGTATTCTCAGACTTAGCCAACCCTTTTAAATTTCTAACATTAGCAAGAAATAAAACCTGCTCACCAGCACTGAGGACTTTTCGAGCGTAACTGTAATGCGGTGTATTCTCTAATCCTGGAATCGTTCCGAAAAAATCCACTTTATGAGAATGCTCTGTAATCACTATTTTGTCTGCGTTTTCTATCGTGTTAACTAATACTAAGTTATATTTTCTAGCCTCTTCATTTGCCTCAATAGTAATCAATTTGAGCACACCTGGAGTAGCAACGTTTGCGGGATCAGATGCACATGAACTGATAAATAAGGCTACTGTGCCAGCTACTAAAGCCAACGATATACTACATATTTTGTATTTCATTATCACTAAATTATGCGACATAACCATTACCACGTCAACCATAAAATGCTACTAATCCAGCACATCAATAATTGCCTGATCCACCGCCGCGATCATCATATCGATCTCATCACGGGTGATGGATAGAGGGGGCATTAAAACAATGGTATTGAGAATCGGTCTAGTAATTAATTGATACCTCCTAGCTGCCTCACAGATCTGTGCTCCTACTCCTTTTGTATCAGTATTAATTTCAAGCCCAGCGACTAGCCCACATCGTCTAATTTCTTTCACATGTAAATTTTCGTCTGCTAGATGGATGAGTTTATAGGCGAGATACGTGGCCTTCTCATTGACACCAATCAGAGTGTTTTCACTCTCAAATATATCGAGGCTAGCCAATGCCGCAGCGCAGCCCAGTGGGTTTGCCGTGTAGCTGTGCCCGTAATAAAATACACGCTCTGGAGCGCCTAGAAACCCATTGTAAATAGTTTCTGTCACGAGCGTGGCTGCCATTGGTAAATACCCCCCTGTTAGACCTTTCGCTAGGCAAAGAAAATCTGGAATCACCCCCTCCTGCTGGCAGGCAAACATCGTCCCCGTCCGGCCGAACCCAGTCATCACTTCATCAAGAATTAGATGAATCGATTTCTCCTCGGTGAAAATTCTCAATTCCTCTAACATCCCCTGCTGCCAAACATGAATCTGATTGACCCCCTGAACGAGCGGTTCAATGATTACGGCAGCAATCTTATCTAAGGCAGATTCTGGCAAACTTCTCAGTTCATCAAGATCCCTCACAAAATGCACAGTAAGACCAAATTTTCTGAACCTCGCAAAAAAAACTTCCACCCCGCCGAGCGATGCCGCCCCCAATGTATCGCCATGATAGCCACCGATAAATGCGATGAATTCGGTCTTCTCTGGCTCACTATTTTGAATTCTAAACTGAAGTGCCATTTTCATAGCACACTCAACAGCAGTCGAACCATCATCGGAAAAAAATACGCGTTGTAAATCTGTCTCAGGGAAGAATGATACCAACCGCATTGCGAGCTCGGATGCCAGAGGATGACCGAAACCTAGATACGAGCTATGGGAAATTTTATCGAGCTGATCCTTTATCGCTTTATTTATCACAGGGTGATTGTGCCCGTGAATATTCGTCCAGATAGAGCTGTTACCATCAATGTACTTATTTCCCTCTGTGTCTTTAAGCCAGACGCCCTCACCGCTCTCTATCATGAGAGGCTGATGCTCCGGCAAGGTCCACATTTCCTGTTGAGTAAATGGATGCCAACAGTGCTGCTTATCTATCTTTACGTGATCCATGGGAATAAAACTAACCCCTATGGCTTGCGCTACAAGCAATTTGATACTAAACCAGCGTCTTATGCTCGTTCCTTCAAAAATGCTGAAAATCATCCAGCTTATCACAGCATTAGCGCTCAGTCTCCTAATGTGCCAGTGCGCAAAGCTGGATCTTAGTGCCTACTATGGTCTAGGCGCCACAGCACCTAATGTTAGATCCGCAGACTTCAAAAGCAAACTCGCTACAGTAGCAAAAGCTAAATGGCATGAAGGCTGCCATATCACCACGCTACCGAATGGTGATGCGTTCTTCCCTGAGATGAGAAAGGCAGTCAAGTCAGCAAAGAAATCCATCACTTTTGAGACCTTTGCTATGGTCAGTGGCACGGAGACATATTACTTCTGCCTCGCCCTTGCGGAGAGAGCCCGGCAAGGCGTAAAAGTCCATATAATTCTAGATGGTATCGGCTCTCGCAAGCTGGGAAAAGTCTGCACGGACATCCTAGTAAATTCTGGCTGCGAACTAAAGTGGTATCGGAAATTCACCCCCCTAAGGCTTTATCATATCAACAACCGAGATCACCGAAAACTTCTTATTGTGGATGGAAAATTAGGCTTCACAGGTGGCGCGGGCTATGCAAATGCGTGGATGGGAAACGCTTCTAACCACAGTGAATGGAGGGACACAATGTACAAAGTCACTGGTAAGGGAGTGGTAGACATGCAGACTATCTTCTCAGATAACTGGAAAGAACTTACAGGTAAGAAAATCTCTGGGTCAGCCTATTTTCCAAGCCTTACTAATACAGGGCAGATGACCGTCCAGAACACAATGGGGGCTCCCAGAGAACGGGGCGATACCCTCGGTGGGTCTTACTTACTAGCCATCGATGCAGCTAAGAAATCTATCCTGATCGAGCACGCCTACTTTGCCCCAAACCCTCGTCTGCTCCACGCTATTAAACAAGCTCGTGCACGCGGAGTGGAGATAAAAGTAATTGTCCCTGGTGATCCCATCGATTCAAAAGTCCTCCGCGAAGCCTCCAAGATCTACTGGCCTACTCTCATGGAAGCAGGGGTGGAAATTTATGAATATCAAACCTCGATGATGCATGCCAAGCTCATCGTGATCGACGACTACCTGACTATCGCTGGGTCAGGAAATTTTGACGATCGCACCTTTTTTATTAATGATGAATCAAACTTACACGTTCTCAGCAGCACACTAGCTAAAAAGCAAAAAGAGATCTTCTACAAAGACCTAAAGCAATGTAAACGAATGACTCCGAGTGACGCTAAGATGAAATGGACACTCACAGATATTTATAATAGAGTGAGTGCGCATTTGATTATGCCCCAACTATAGCTACTATTTAGGTTAAGTTAACCAATTTAATACAAGTTGGAAATCTACATAAAATAATGTAATCTTAAAAATTAAATGACTCAGAAAAATTCCATATTCAAACGCATCAACCTCAAATCCCTCCTCTGGGACGGAGGCTGTATACTTGCTATCATCTGTGCCATTACGTTTGGGCTTCTCTGGAAAAACTCTAATGACCAGATCAGGGAATCACAAACCAAGATCGCTGATCTAGAACAGAGTCAAAAAGACCTCAAAAATGACCTCCAAGAAAAGCTCAATAAATATGCCGATCTCTATAATCAGAATTATGCAGCAGCCACCACAGAACTGAGTAGTAACCTTCGAAATAAAGATAGTAAAATAGTCCATCTGAAGAAGGATCTTGTGGATCTCAATCAACAGAATAACACAGAACAGCAACGTTGGAGGGTCCCTCTCATTAGCTCACTAGACATAGCCCAAGACATCTATGCGATGAAATGGGAAAGTAATAGCGGTGTCCTAAGCGACATGGAGAACCACTCAGCGAGAACATTAATCGTCTGTAGAAAGTGGGAAGAACTGTGTGACAAACTAAGCCCTTTCCCCGAGCTAGCTCCTCAAGTCGCCAAACTCCGCATCCGATTAGCACAAGCCTACAGCGGACTTGGGCTAATGAATAAAATAGATCTTGCCAAGATAAACTGGAAAGCAGCACAGATGGAGGTGCAAAGACCAGAGATCGAGGCTCGTATCTGGTTCAGTGTCGCATCTCAATTTGTAAGGATGGATAGGTTAGCAGAGGCGCAAGAGTATCTAGATAAGGCGAAGACCACGCTTCTTCAGATGACTGTCACACCTGATAAAGCAACCTACTTCTCTGCGATGATGAACCTGCTCGATGCAGATATTTCAGCCATAACTGATCCAGGTAAATCACTCGGTTTTTACATCAAAGCATCTGAAGATCTCGCCAAAGTGGTCACTGCAGTCCCGACAAATACCAAACTCAGAACCGCGTTCGTCCAAGCCTGCCTGGATGGAGCGATGCTCAGCGAAGGAGGAACGAGTGCCGGCCAAGCGGAGAAACTCAGAAAGCGCGCGTTTAAAAACATCAATACCTTATTGGCTGACAACCCTGAAATCGAAAAACCACACCTCCTCTATGCTGAGGTGAAAATACTCGAAGCCGAAGAGATGCTCCGCGAAGGCGAACAACATAAGGCGTCTGAGCTACTCAAAGTAGCCAGAAATCATATCAAAAAAGGCGGTGGAAGCATCCTGCTCACAGCAGAATCTGACGGGTCACAGGCATTCATTCACTGGGATCACGGTGAGCGGACTAAAGCGATGTCTATCATCGATACCGCTATTAATAAGGTAACTAAATTCAAAGAAACCGAACTGACAAATCCTGAAGCAGACTACAGACTAGCCTCCCTCTACTGGGTGAGGTCATCCATGCAGATCGCACCAGAAGACTCCATCACTGATGGTCAGAAGGCGGTGCAATATCTAATAAAGCTAGTCCAGCAGGGTGCAGGCAAGCGTGAAGCATCAGCAAGACGCATGATCGCCATCATCTACGGAGACATCGGGCACCAAGCCTACACCTCAAATCAGAAAATCGTCGCCAAGCAATACTTCGAGCAAGCCAAAGAACAATGGGACTACCTCACTAAAAACTGGGGTCAGTGTGATGAATACAAGGAAGGTGAACGCTGGTGCACATGGAGAATAAATAGCCTCTAGAGAGACACGAGATCACTCCATGTGATCATTTAATATGGTGATACTATCTAATCATCACTCCATAGATATTTAACTGAGAACCGTTTTTGAAACCCTCTATAATAACAGTAAAACGCATTATCCATGATGAAAAAATGATGGGGCTTATGACACTCACACTTGACTATCCCCCATTCCTCAGAGAATAATATAATTATGTCATTACCAGTACAACCTCTCATAGATTACCTCCAGCAACTACGAAGGAAAGGTGAAACTCATGTTCACTTAGATGACAATGCGCGCAAGATTTTACGAGAATTATATCTTGTTGCAAAAGGGTATAAAAATCTTACCCCTAACTCCGAAGCTAAGCCTCATGATCAGCCTCATGATCAGCCTCAGATTGAACCTGAATCGGCCAGCGTTCCAATAACACCGCAAATCCTGATCAAAGGAACTACTCAGCAGGAAAAGATCTCCTCACTCACAGCACAAGCAGCGAACTGGCCGGCGGCTATGAGTCTGGGCACTCTGCGCGATAAACTCGTATTCTCAGGTGGAAATGCAGATGCTAACATCATGTTCATCAGCGACAACCCAGGATATTTCGAAGAAACTAAAGGTCAGCCATTTGCTGGTCCATCTGGAGAAAAACTAGATGGAATTCTAAAAGCGATGGGTCTGAAAAGGAGTGATGTCTATATCACCCACCTCGTAAAATACCGACCCTCAATGCCGAACCAAACCACCGCTAACCGCAAGCCAAGTGCTATAGAAATTGAGGCATTCGCTCCATTTATTGATGCAGAAATTAAGGTGGTAAATCCTAAAGTCATCGTCGCCCTGGGAACCACGGTGGCCCACCACCTCATCGATAGCTCTGCCTCTACTGACCAACTCCGTGGCGAATTTCATCAAATACCCCTCACCCAAGTTCCGATCAGAGTCACCTATCATCCAAGTTACCTACTCCAGAATGAAGCTCATTCAGACAAGCGAAAGCTCTGGGAAGACATGCTCTCAGTCATGGAGAAAATAGAAATGCCGATCAGTGAGAAACAGCTAAACTTCTTCCTGCCTAAGTCATGAAAAAGGATGAGGATCAGCCAAATAAAAAAAGATTACTCACACGCAGAAAATTCATTTACGGTGCAATGGGATTAGCTGCCTGTGATGCTTTTTTCATAGAACCTAACATTTCTCATATCTCGAATAACATACTCAAAGTCCCCTACTTGCCATCAACTCTCGCTGGGCTGAAGATAGTACATCTTTCAGATATTCATTATAAACCCGATAAAGATGAAGGATTACTAAGCGCAGTAGTAGAGAAAGTAAATCAGATCAACCCAGACCTCATCATGCTCACTGGCGACTACGTGGATATCGATACTAGTGGTATTGATCCGATGTTAGAGTATCTAGCTAAACTTAAATCTAAACATGGCATCCTAGCCTGCATGGGCAACCACGATGGATGGTGTAATGATGGTGAGGGTGAGTTCTATAAAACGAGATTTGAAAAGAACGGGATTCAATTTCTCATCAACGAGAACACCGCACTCACAATCAATAACGAAACACTCCATATCGCAGCCACTGATTTCATCTGGAACGGAAATCCAGATCCAATAGCAACGCTGAAAGGTATCCCTCAAGAAGCACCGCTCATCACGATGGTGCATGAGCCAGACTACTTTGATACCATGCTGGAACACCGAGACCACCACCTACAGCTCTCAGGGCACACCCACGGCGGTCAATGCAGAGTTCCATTCATCAACTACGCACCGAGGAAAGTGAAGCATGGCAAGAAATACATCTACGGAGAATACGCTAAAGAAAAAAGCTCCGTCTTCGTCACGAAAGGTCTAGGCACCACAGGAATCCGGGTGCGGTTCTCCTGCCTGCCAGAGATAGCACTTCACATACTAGAGACTTAATTTACACAAAAAAACGCGGCTCCCGAAGGAACCGCGTTTTGAAATGTTTTTGATATTAATCGAACAAGTTCATGTTCTCTAACTTAGAGACTAGAAGCTTGTGCGGAATCCGAGCCAGAGTGTGGTAGCATCTGCCTCAGCACCCATGGTATCTTCAGAAGTCTCATATTCAACGCCGACCTGCACCTTAGCATTGTTTCCGCATAGGTAGTAGTTCAGACCTGTATAGAGTGCATGACGCTCATCTCCTGCTACTGCACTACCGCCTGATGCATCACTAGAATAGCGGCTGAGACCGATATTGTCTCCGTCCGAAGTTGCATACTCGTAACGAGCAACAAACTCAACCGTGTCAGCAACGATGAATGTGGTAGGCATGATGACTAAACCAGAGGTGCTATCGCCGTTTGTCTGTTCACCAGTAATAGCGTTAACGAGGATATCCCAGTTACCGTATGTGTTAGTGTATGCGAGTGACACAGCCCAGTCGTAGCCGAAGCGGTCGTCGTCTCCTGAAGAAACATCGTTAGAAAGAGCCTGAAGAGTATATGCTCCACCGCTTGCGCAATCATATCCTAAGCTTCCGTAGATTGCAGTGCCGTGATTCCAGTCACTGAGTTCTTTGCTGTCTGCTTCTGTAGAGAATACTCCAAGAGCACCTGTGAAAGCACCAGACTCAGCTGAAAGCTTAACACCAGTTGCACGGGTTCCACCGTAGAATTGGTTAGCAATTACTGAACGCTCAACTGTCTTGAGGCTGTTAGAAGAAGTAGATCCCTCTGCTGAGAACTTATGCTTCATACGTCCATAAGAGAGAGATACATTCTCTAGGCCCATTACATTACCAAGTGAATAGCTGAGGTATAACTCATCCATCTGCTTGTATCCAAATCTCACATCATCAACTGAGCTGTTCTTATTAAGGTCAGCTGAAGCAACGAGTGTAAAATCGTTTAGGAACTGAATCTTTGTTCCCACTCTAAAACGACGGAGCTCGATGTATGAATCATCGAAGTCGACGCTATTTGCGTCACCCTCAGTGTATGCGGCATTGAAATGCACACGCCCTGTCATTTTTACAGAGTTAATGAATCCACCTTCGTAGACACTTCCTCCGAGTGATTTTAGTGTGTCACAGAAATCTCCAGATCCAGATTCAGCTACTGGTGCTGGTGCTGGCACTGTTCCTGCGACTGGCCCTGCGAGTGCTGCTCCTGAGAGAGCCGCTACGCTTATCATTGTTTTGACTAATTTATTTTCCATGGTTATTTTGTCTGGTAGTAAACAGAACAGTCAACTTTAAATAAATCTGACTATCTTGTTAAGTTACTTATTAATATGTCTTAATTAGAAGATCTATTCAAGAGTTAATTTTAAATTAACATTCTAGGCATAGATAACCATCCTCTAATACCCTGTCACAATAAAATAGTAACTCTCTTAAAATAAGAGTTTTACGTTATTTTTAATAGTGAGTTAATAGTGAGTTAATAGTGATTTAATAGTGAGTTAATAGTGAGTTAATAGTGAGTTAATAGTTAACTTAACCTTAATATTTTTATTTCACTTGCTTGATTTATTTCGACAAAACCCCCTTCTTTTTTCATCATTAAGTAACCATTTTCAGACATCCCTAGCACTTGGCCCATCACAGTTTCTCCATTTACGATCATACTCACTCGTTCATTCTTCAGATAAAAGCATTCCATCACTCGCTCTATCAAACGGCCAAAGTTCTCCCCTATTAAGCTACCGTTCTTATAAATAGAACAGACTATTTCCGATAAAAGAACCTCTCTATTCACATTCTCACCTAATACAGCAGATAGTGACGTCGCGCGCTCCGCTACTTCACTAGGAAATTCTCGCACATTCACATTAAGCCCTACCCCCACGATAAGCAGGTCATCTACTTTTTCTATGAGTATACCACCAAGCTTTTTATCATTAATATAAATATCGTTCGGCCACTTTAGCTTCGCTTCTAACCCAAGATCTCGTAGAACATCTACAATCGCTAACCCAGCCGCCAATGACATTCTATACCAGAACGCAGGTGCCACATCTGGATCTATTACGAGTGAAAACAGCAAGCCCTCGCCTTCTGGGCAGACCCATCGATTCCCTCCTCTGCCTCTTCCACTGGTCTGATATCCTGCTATATATAGGTTACCTGATGAGCATTTCCCTGAAATTATATCTTTCCGCGCCTCATCGTTCGTTGACTCTACCACATCATGATAAACCACTTTCCCACGGCACTGAGGAGTCAGTTCCTCAAAAGCTTGTTGATCAAACTTCATCACTCTTTTCGACCTTAGAACTTAACTTCACCACATCTGCGCCAGATGGACTCTGAAACACGCGCAAGCCAAATACTGCTAATACAGCAAATAAATGATCAAAAATATCTGACTGAATCCTCTCATACTCGATCCAATTATTATCATTGGTAAACACATAAACCTCCAGCGGCAAACCATGTTCACTAGGCTGAAGTAATCTGACCAATACCGTGTCAGCTTTAGATAAATTAGGATGGCACTTCAGATACTCATTCACGTAGGCTCTGAATGTACCAATATTTGTCATTGCGCGTGCATTGATGAGATCATCTTTACTCACTTCCCTCTCATCATTCCACTGCCCTATATCCAGTTCTTTCTGCTTGAGGTAATCTTCTAACAAGGAAACCTTTTTCAATCTTTCTAGCATCTCATGATCCAGAAATTTTATCGTCCCCATATCCAAGAGTAATGAGCGCTTAATCCTCCTGACACCACTCTGGCTCATCCCCCGCCAGCTCTTAAAGCTGTCCGCGATCATCGAATACGTTGGTATCGTAGTGATTGTCTTGTCCCAGTTTCTCACCTTCACTGTAGTCAGAGCCACCTCCAGCACCTCACCATCGGCTCCGAACTTGGGCATCTCTATCCAGTCACCGCGCGCCACTAGTCTGTTTGCAGATAGTTGGATACCTGCCACAAACCCGAGGATTGAGTCTTTAAACACAAGAATCAAAATCGCAGTCATCGCACCTAGACCAGAGAACAACAGTAGCGGTGACTTACCTATTACTGTAGCAATAATAAATATAATCCCCAACATCGTTAAAATAATCTTTATCACCTGGAAGAAGCTCTTGATTGGCAACTCGCGCGACACCTCATAGCTTTGGTAAATTCTCTCAATCACATTTAAAATAGAATTTACCACCATAAGAGAAAGCAGCACAATGAACACCTCACTCATCACCCTTATACCTGACCCCAAAATTCCTACCTTGCTACTCTTCTCAAAAACATCTGGGGAGAAATGCCACAGTAAAGCTACCGGAACTAGCATCGATAGCCACTTAAACACACTGCTACACATCAACTGATCATCCCAGCTATTCTTAGTCAGCTTCACCAACTTAGTAAACACTGCAAGTAAGATGTTCCGGATTAAATAATACAACCCAATAGCCAGTGCCAACAAACCAATAAATAATATGCCTGAGACAAGCAACTGTCCGCCTACTTCAAGTTTCTCATACGTTGAAGACCCGCCATAGAAAAAATTACTTATCCAATCATGCCAAGAGTTATCATTCATGCACTTCTGATAGACCACGCAGTGACTAGCTCAATGATAAAATCACCCCTGAACAAAAAAACTTACTTCATCAGACCCTCACTCCACTCTCCCTCTGGGACCTGGATTTGCTCGATACGCTTCACTTTCAGCAACGGATAAACCACCCCGTCCTGTCGCTCATAGCTCATAATACCAGCCACTCGAACCCAGCTATTATGCCCTATATCCGGAGTTTCACCCTCAAATTCTATCGTCATCGGCACTGCCTGTGCATCTGCCGCACAGCAGGTCATCATTAGCCTGAAAAGCCGCATCCGATTACCATTAGCATTTCTATTTGGCTCATTCCTCAGCTTCGCCTCTGTCTCCACATACAGCCCATTAATCACCTTTTCCTGCACCGTATCACCAGCCGTAAAAAACAGCTCGAAGATATTCAATATAAATGCCCCATCTGGCGCCTTAGTAGTGGATTTCTCCAGCGTCTCCAGCGTGAATGGAGGCAGATCATTGAAACTAAAATCCGCCGAGCTCACATCCTTTTCACTCAGCGCATTCTGCCTCGCCTCACTGACCCCATGCGTGGTCCAGCTCAATGAGCAGAACATCGGCAACGCCACGATCAGCAGCGCCACAAATGGATTCATATCTCCCCCGTGATCATCATCACAGCCATCTTCTTCAGCGCCGTGATCATGGCCACAGTCACCTTCAACACCAGCTGTGAGAAAACTAAACATCCCAACTACCAGTGCCGCAAGTCCGCCGATCAGCACATAAATGTGAAATTTCTCTTTGAGGTAACCCGATAGTTTTTCATGCTGATAGAAATACAACAACAGCGCCGCAATCATCAGAACCACTACGCTCATCACTCTACGTTCAAAAACCTTCACCTCTTACCTCCTTCTAAACTACTAAAAAATCCTCTGAATGGCTCAAACTCCTGCCAAGAGACAGAAAGTATTCCGATCAGAACAAACAGCCCGATCGCTAAATAGAACAAAAACTTCTTACGCATTACTGTCTGATAGAGAAACAGCAACTTCACATCTAGCATTGGCCCCAGAACCATAAATGCCATCTTGGAGCCTATCCCTACTCCGCGTAAAGTCGCCGCCATAAAGGCATCCGATGTACTGCAAACGCTCAACACAAAGGCCAACACCATCATCCCGCCAGTCTCCATCCAAACACTATTCAAATACTGTGTGGTCACCTCCTGATTCAGCACATACCAGATATTAAACATCGCCGTCAGGCAGACACCTATCGAGAAATAAACTGCCACATCGACGCAGTCTTGGACTCCAGAGCGGATCGCCATCACCACCCTGCTTCCACCGATATCATAATCGTGATCATGGTCATGGTCACAACAACCCTCATCGTCATGATGCGCATGCCCCTGCTCCTCTCTGGCTTTAGCTTTGGCTTTGTCTTTCTTTTCTATATCAGAACGCGAACGCAGTGTTCTCAAAATAGAATCCCTCAGCACCTTCTCCATCGGAATCACTAGTAAAATAATCCCCACTAGTACCGCCACACCATAACCCATTCCTATTCTGGAAACCACCACCCACCATTGATCCTGATCACTAAAGGCGTGCCAAGTGCTCCAAATCGTAATCGGATTCACAATCGGAGCGGCTAACATATAGGTAAACGCACAACTAATTGGCAGCCCCTTACCCAATAATCTTCGAATCACCGGCACCACCGCACACTCGCAGACAGGTAGAATTAACCCCATCAGCCCACAGCTGAAAATCGCCAGAAATTTATTCTTAGGCAACAATTTATCCATCAACGATGAAGGCATATAGACATCGATAAACCCACTGATCATTGTCCCCAGCAATATATAAGGCGCTCCCTCTAAAAAGAGTGAGAGAAAGTTCAGCGCAAAATCTGACTGATGATTACCCAAAAAGAATTCCATGACCGCACAAACTTCTGAACCACCCACCACTATATGGCAAGTCTCAACAGAAGTAATACCAAATTTTACCCATTGCCACTCATTCCTGTATCCACCAGACTTCAGCATGAAATTAAATTTCACTAAAACTGTGTTGTTACTAGCCCTTTCATTTTGTGTGAAAAGCACTGCATGTCCTGAAGCATACAACCCTGACGTGAATACTTGGGTCACGATTAAAAAGCCGGATCTTAATCTGGCTAACTATTCAAACCACCATTGGTGCGTTAAGAAGTCTGGTGAGATAGTATCCGCTCAGCTTTGTAGTGGAGAAAACCAACCCACATTATTCCCAAAATTTGATACTAAAATACAACTTAATAGCCGCGGTAGAATAGCGACTCCCTCACTGAATCATAAGGCTAAGGAAGGTTGGATCATCGCTTACGACGAAGGTGAATTTGGAGCGGCGGTATATTGGTTCAATGATGATGGCACAAAGAAACAAAAGATTTCTGACCTCCACATCAATGACTTTCAAGCAGAAGGAAATAGAATTCTAGCCGTCACAGGACTAGCTCACATGGACTCAACTCAAGGATCATTGGTAGAATTAGAGTTCAACGCTAAGAGATGGACCTTAACTGAGTTGATAAAACTCGACGAATCTGCAGAAGCAATTGTGCGTATTAAAAAGGGAGAATATGTGATCGTTACCTCCTACAACTTGATCCAGGTTAATCTGGAGAAGAAAGTTGAAATACTCATAACACCTCAGTGGGGTACACTTTATCCAAATTCTATCATCATCAAAGAAGACACGGTTTATGTAGGAATGCGCCAATTCGTAGCACGCTACAAGCTCACTCCGAAAAACCAACAAATCGACTGGCTGATACCAACAAAAAAATGGCTCAATACTAATTCAGATCCGTTTCAGTAAAACTACTTACCACTAGCCGACTTAACCAAATCAACCGTCATCACAATAGGATGATGATCCGAGGCTGGAGGATCTCCAGTGGCCACTACCTTTACCTCTGCTTTTTTCAGCTCAGGTGAGACGAAAATATGATCGATGCGCAAGCCTACTTTTAACGCCGCTTTCCAATAATTGGAGGTTTTCATTTGCCGCTTACCGTGATCAATCAACGAGCCATCGATGAGTAAAGTTTTCACCGCTGGATTCTTCGTGGTCGCATTAAAGTCTCCCATCAGGATACACGACTCCGCCTTATTCTTACGCTGCTTGATCATCTTCAGTATCAACACCGCAGCCTTCTCACGCGATGGCTGACTCTGGTGATCCCAATGCGTGTTATAAATATAAATACCTTTTCCTGAGCCCACTTTATCTATCAGCCTCACCCAAGTACAAATCCGCGTGTACCTATTCCCCCAGGTTTTACTATTTGGCACATCTGGTGTATCTGATAGCCAAAACGTCCCGCTTTCTTTCTCATCCATTCTCCAAACTGATTTATCATAAAGGATCGGAGAATACTCACCTTTAGCTATCCCGTCTTCTCGTCCGACACCAACCTTACCATAATCAGGCAAATTCTTCTCCAGATCCTCGAGCTGATTATTCCTTACCTCCTGCAGCCCAATCACACTCGGCTGCTGCTCTTGCAGAAACTTGACCACATTCGGCATGCGCTGTTGCCAATCCTTCAGCCCCTTATCACCCTCAGTATCTTGGCGAATGTTATAACAAATCATCTTCTGCGGCGCAAAAGCAAAAACCTGACTATTGACCATCAACATCACAGCTATTATTTTAATCATCATATTACATCTAAATCGTAATCAACTTCCCCCTTTCTGCAAAGGAAACAATCTTGAAATTAATGTGCTACGAATTTTTTCATTGCTGTTCAGCAGTAAATAGACGAAAGGATACTCCCGTGACTGAATTTTCCCGCCAAGAGGCAACTAACCTCCCTACAGATCCCTACGCCGACCCCAAAGTATGGCGTAAAGCAATGGTGAAATACCAGCAACCAAGCCGTGCCAAAGCTAGCTGGCAGCTTATCAACACACTCCTTCCTTTTGTTGGGGTCTGGGTCGCCATGTATTTCGTTTACGATGTGTCTCCTTGGCTAACCATCCCGCTCATGATATTAGCAGGCGGACTCTGTGTGAGACTGTTCATTATTTTTCACGACTGCGGGCACAAATCATTTTTAAAATCTAAGCGCGCGGGTAATATCTGGGGCTTTATCACTGGGATACTCACCTTCACCCCATATCAATTCTGGCATTGGGAGCACTCTATTCATCACGCTACATCTGGGGATTTAGATCATCGAGAAGAAGGAGAAGTCTGGACCATGACGGTGGAGGAGTATGAAAAATCATCGAAATGGCTAAAGCTAGGCTACCGGCTAGTGCGTAACCCATTCATCCTATTCACCATCTCCCCACTTTACCTGTTCCTGATCTGGCACAGATTTTCCTCTAAAAAAGCAAAACTATCAGCCCGCTTATCAGTCTTGTGGACAAACCTCGGGATCGCAGCCATGTTTACAACAGGAATTCTCATCATGGGTCTTAAAAAATACCTCATCCTCCAGCTCGGAGTCTGCGTGGTCTTCTCAAGCGTAGGAGTCTGGTTATTCTATGTTCAGCATCAATTTGAAGGTATTTATTGGGAGCGTAAAAGCAAGTGGGACTTTGTCGCTGCGGCCCTCCAAGGAAGTTCCTATTACAAATTACCGAAGGTTCTCCAATGGTTCTCTGGTAACATTGGTTACCACCATATCCATCACCTTAGCGCCCGCATCCCTAACTACCGACTACAAGAATGCCATGATGCAGAAGAGATGTTTGAAGCCGTCCCTGTCATGACACTCCGCTCCAGCCTAGCCTGTGTAAAACACCGCCTCTGGGATGAGGAGAATTCTAAATTAGTAAGCTTCAAATACCTCAAAGAATACCGCGCTAAAAAGAAAAACGCTGCTTAGAATAGCACCACCCAATCCCCTACCTTCATTATACCATCCTCACAGTTATACTGGATTGATCGTTTAATGGAATGATTTGAAAGTGCAGTAAGGCTGACTGGGGGGAGAGCAAACCACTATCACTGTTCAAATGGTATCACTAGTAATTACCCGCACAGAAACGTAGGAATGTTCGCCCAATGCTAGCTTTATTTTCCACTGACCAGCAACATCTACACAGCTGATGACGGAATTGAGTCTAGGCAAATCAACTAATGTTTTTCAGCCATCACTTCCGCAGCCTGTTTCTTTATCTCCTTGATGGCAGATGCCAGTTGTTCAGACTTTCCTTTGCCTTCAATGCTCACAGCTCCATTGTAACCGGCATCGCGTAGAACACGAAAAAATGGTCGGAAATCATCGCCATTCACTCCTGGATAAGTCCGTCCCTTATTTTCTGCTATTTCCACATGCACTAGTAAATCCACCGCTGCCTTCAAATCCTCAGGGGTGTCACCCTCTCGTGCCATGTGGTAGAGATCGGCCAACAACCTAACATTTGGGTGATCCACAGCACGGACAATTGTTGCGGCTTCGGTGATCGTGTTAATATAATTACATTCCCCAGAATTGAGCTGCTCCAGCGCTACAGTCACACCGTATTTTTGGGCAATTGGCCCCATCTTCTTAAGAAGCGCCACGAACTGCACATTGGCCTTCTCAACAGGCCATCCATCGCGGAGCTTACGTGACCCACCACTACCGAAGATCACCATCTTACCATTAACTTGCTGTATCCGGCTAAACACAGACTCCGCCCACTTCAGCACTTCGTCATGGTTGGCTTCCTCACCGACACAACGCAGGTGCTTTGGGCGGATGAAACTATTGCTCGCAAAAATTGGTAGCGCAGATGACTTCAGCTCCTTAAGGTTCTTAGCAAACGCCTCGTCACTGTCAGCTGGCACCAAGGTATTTGTCGCGATAGTAATGATACTGGCTCCCGCCGCTTTGGATGCCTCTGCAGATGAAACCGATTTATTGACGCCATAACCACTAAACAATTCCTTTGTTTCAGCGGGATCCGCTAAGACAGGGGAAGCTGAAATGAGGGCAAGAGAAAGGCATTGGATAGCTGCTAGGAATTTGCTTTTGGGGTAAGGTGATCGGAGTAGTTGCATGGTGGGTAGATGAGGTTGGATATGATTGAAGATTTTAACGATAGCTTGATCTATGGAAATCCCATAGGTGATATGAAGACGACCAAATTAAGGCAATCACACTGAATTAATAAATATCGTAATCCCCCACCCCCCATGTCAAAGAGATTCTTCGCCGCGTGTGCTTTTGGGGGATTAGCCTTAGCTTGATCTCCTTGTGTAAAGGCCGCGGTAAATATGATAGACAACAGATAATCAAGACGTATTGTCTAATTCTATTAATGATCAGCACAGCACCAGATCAATATCACCTCATTTGAAGATTCAATCAATTATACTCTCCATCGCTTTATTCTCCTCTGCATTGGCTGTGCATGCTGAACCAGCGACGTCTATAGGCTCACTACTCACCTACAGTAACCGCCCGCTTGGCTCTCCTGAGCAACCGTTACTCTTACGCACTTTCATGCCAGATCCAGGCCTGAACGACGAGGTATTAACTAACCATCACCGTGGCGCCAAATCATCTAAATACAGCCCGAAGCAGGGTAAAGATAGACCAGGTGATTACCAGCCTATTGACGGCCTCCCAGCTGCCATCGGGGTGAATTACGGCAGCGCACTTTCTTACTGCTGGGACACAGTAGAATGTAGGCTACTTTACGCATGGGAAGGTGGTTTTCTAGATATGACATCCTACTGGGGTGACCCAAAGCGTGGGAACCGGCAATCATATGGTTACGTCCCTCATCTGGTAGGCACTATGTTTTATCAAGCGAGCAGCAAGCATCCTCTGAAGCTGAACGGGAAAAGTATCTCTGATTCCCAAAATCCCCTGAAATTCCTCGGCTACAAAAAAATAGGCCCTCGGTTTATTTTCATGCTAGAAACCGATGGCTCCAAGGTGCTCTGCGAAGTAAAAGTGGGAAGCACTAGCCAATCTCTCTCAGTCCACTATAGCCTCGAAGGTAAGGGAACACTTGGTTATCAAGATAATTTACCTGGCCATGTCATCAAAAAAGTATCTGGAAACAAATTATCCGTAACGATCCAGGGCAGTAAGATCGCCGAATACAAAGGTGCACCTAATAAGAATCTGCTTAAAGGTGGCGTGAATGCAAGCTCTGGCGAGCGTGTCTTCGCCGCCATGGCATGTGCCACTTGCCACTCGCTCGATGGATCAAAAGGCCATGGACCAAGCTTATTAGGTATCCACGGAAAGAAACGTAAAATTAATGACTCTGATAAGCCGGTTCTGGTGGATGACGCTTATATCCTAGAATCCATTATTAACCCCAATGCAAAAGTCGCTGATGGCTACCCAGAAAATTACATGCCGCCTTATCAACTCAAGAAAGACGAGTATCAGTCACTCTTAATCTACATCAAAACACTCAAAAAATAGTCCTATGATCGTTTCACGTTACTTTATTCTACCCGCAAAGGCACTCATCTCTGTCTTCTTTCTCAAAGCAATCACACTTACCTGTGTTGCAGACAACTGGAAAGTAGAAACCATTGCACTTCCCGATGGTGTTCCTCCTGAGGTTGGTGCAGTGCAGTTTGACTCAGAGGGAACGCTTTATGTCGCCCTCCGCCGTGGTGATATCCTGATCGCAAAACCCGTCGCCGATGCCAAAAATTTCCAGTGGAAGTATTTCGCCACCGGTTTTCATAATTCATGTGGTATGGAAGTCATTGCTCCTGGACATATCGTCATTAGCCAAATGGCCGAACTCACCGAGGTCAAGGACACAGATGGCGACGGCGTAGCCGATCGTTATCTTAACCTTACAGATAAATGGGGCGTTAGCGGAAATTACCACGAGACCAACGAAATTTGCCCCGACGGAGATGGTGGCTTCTACATAGCGGTCGGAACTGCATCCTACAACGGGCCTAGCTTCCATCACGTCCGTGGCGAGTATTCCAAGATCGGCCGTCGTGGCAGAAATTTTTCTGCCGTGCAATGGAAAGGCTGGGTGATGCACTACAGCAAAGACGGTAAGACCACTCCGTTCGCCAGTGGTTTTCGTATGCACAATGGTATCATGCGTGACTCAAAAAGTAATATTTGGTGCACCGATAATCAGGGTGACTGGCGCGCAACCACGCCACTTTACCATGTGCGTAAGGGAAATTTTTACGGCCATCCATCCAGCCTAGTCTGGGATCCTAATTGGCCTAAGGGTAAGGATCCTCTCAAGATGCCACTTAAGGAAATCGATGCTATGCGCACGCGTCCCGCTCTGCTGATCCCGCATAAAGAGATGAATCGCTCTGCGGGCGAACCCATCGAAATACCGGAGGGCTTTGGGCCGTTTGCTGGGCAGATGCTGATTCCAGATAACAATAGCACGCGTATCACCCGGGTAATGTTAGATAAAGTAAATGGTGAATACCAAGGTTCCTGTACTCATTTTATCAACGGTCAAGGATTGCTCTCTGGTGGACACCGGGGGGTATTCTCTGCTGATGCCAAAAGCCTCTACACCGGGCACACCGTCCGAGGTTGGGGAAACCCAGCGGAAGGCTTGCAAAGAATCACTTGGCTTGGAAAAGCAGCCTTCGATGTGAAAGCCATTCAACTCAAGAAAGAGGGCTTCCACGTCGCCATGACGCAGCCTGGCAGCGGAGCAAGCCAGCAAACTGTAAAAGTCAGGTCCTTCACTTACGAGTCCAACTGGACATACGGAGGCAATAAGCTAGACATGAGAGATGAGAAAATCACCGTGCGCCAGCCAGATCCCTCAAGCATCGAGATCAATGTGGCTAAACTTGAATCGATCCGTGTCTATGAAATCACCATCAAAGGAATGAAGTCAAAGGATGGAGCATCTTTACGCAACGAGGTGTACTACTACACGCTAAATAATTTACAGAAGTAACATCTATGAAGCCCAGAGTTGCGTTTGGCAGAGCTGGAACGATGACTAAAAATCATTGAATTTCTTATACCCAAGTGCCCATAGCCCTACCTCAATATCCTCATTATCAAATAACTTCTATAAAGAGAACACCCTAAACTCTCCCCTGATCTTCGTTTCTTGCCTTATCCCACTCAGCGTTCATCTGCTCCATCGTGGCATCTGTTAGAGAAACCCCTTTAGTCTTCAGGCGGGATTCCACTTTGCCGAAGCGATCCATAAATTTGTGATTCGTCCTATCCACAGCTACCTCTGGATCGACGCCTAACTTGCGAGCCACATTCACTGTTACGAATAGTAAATCCCCTATCTCAGCCTCCAGCTCATCCGGCACCTCTCCACCCTCTTGATAATTCTCAAAAGCTTCTTCCACTTCAGCGAGCTCTTCTTTTACTTTCACCAGGATCGACTTCGCGCTAGCCCAGTCGAAGCCAACCTTCCCGGCCTTTTTCTGCAGCTTCGCCGCCTTCAGCATCGCGGGCAATCCATCGCCCACTCCATGAAGGTAAGGTTTTTCTTCATTGCCTTTTTCCTGTCGTTTAATTTCATCCCACTGCTTGAGCACACCCTCGCTATCATGAACCACATTGGCATTCTCTCCAAACACATGCGGATGCCGGCGGATCAGCTTGTCAGAGATCCCACGCGCCACATCATTCATATCGTACCTACCAGCCTCCTGCGCCATCTCAGAATGAAACACCACCTGTAATAGTAAATCCCCAAGCTCTTCCTCTAAATGAGGATGATCTTCTCGCTTGATCGCATCCACCACCTCGTATGCTTCCTCGATGAGATTAGAAATCAAACTCACATGTGTCTGCTCAGCATCCCACGGACACCCACCAGGAGCACGCAGTCGGTGCATGATTGCCCTTAATCGCTCCACCTGTATCTCAGGTGTTGAGCATTCCATCATTTCTTGATCAGTCATTTTTTCGATGCAAATTTTAATAGTTCACGTTCATCCTCGGTAAGATTTCCTATCCCTTCGGCAGAAACCTTATCTAAAATTCTATTCACCTCAGCCTCGCGTTTACTCACGCTCATATTAAGCGTCGTCCGAGCTTTCATCCCCCTCTTTAAATCTTTTCGAGCAACCCGCTTTTTGGGGGCGGTTCGCTTCACTGGCTTTTGATATCCTAAATTTTCACCTATATTCAGCCAGTGCTGGTTCTTCATACACAGAAAACTTACCACCACACCACTCAGGTGCGCCAGAGACACCGCAGGGTCAGCCCGCTGCGCAATTGCCATCACCACCAGCAATCCAATCAATACAAAAACCAATGTCTTCAGCTTCACCGGCACTGGAGGGATCAGAAGCTGCACCTTTTGATCAGGATACATCATCGCCACAGCGACTAGCACAGCCATGCCCAGCCCACTTGCACCAGTAAGAGGAGTCGAGCCGCTGGCACTCATCACCGCATACACAGCCGCACCCACCAGCGTGGTAAAGATCAACATAACGGCAAACCTACGCGATCCTATCCCCTGTTCAGCCAGACGGCCAAAAACAAAAAAGATGATCAAGGTAAACAACCAGCTCCCTAAAGTAAGATTCACAAAGGGATACGTCACCCATCTCCAAACTTCATGCACCGCCCCCCCCTCTAGAGCAAAATACGGCATCAACCTGCCCGCAGCATCCCCCATCTCAACGATATCACCCAAAAATAACACCACTAAAGCGATCAATAACCATTTCGTCACCTGAGCACCCGCAAAGCGCGATCCTCCCGCACCTCGCTGTGGTCGATAAGAATTCGATTGATTAACACGTTTCATTTCACATCTTAACTACACCTGCCCAGCAATAAGATCAATCTTTTCGTGTGATTTGTAAAATAAGTTCATCGCCCTAAAACCCCATGACTAAAAGTGACTAATTAGCACCTCAAATAATAGAACATTGGCATATGCTCTGCTCGATTTTAATCACTATGAACACACAAAATTATAAAAAAGTAGGCTTTCTTCTCGATATGGATGGAGTCATCTATAAAGGAAAAGAACTCATCCCCGGCACCAAGGAATTTCTAAGCAAACTAGATCTACTAGGCATTCCCTATTTGTTTCTCACCAACAACTCACAGCGCACTAGGCGAGATCTCGCTCTAAAAATCACACGTATGGGGGTCTCCGCCACACCTGACCAGATCCTCACCTGCGGAATCGCCACCGCTCGATTTATCGCCGATAAGAACCCAAAAGCCACAGCCTACGTCATCGGTGAAAATGGACTGGCTGCTGCCCTACACCAAAACAACATCACCGTAGTCGATGATGATGCCGACTACGTAGTCATCGGTGAAGGCAGGACGATCAACTTTGAAAACATCGAGAAAGCAGTGAGGCTCGTCCACAATGGAGCCGCCCTCATCGCCACAAATCTCGACACTACTTGCCCAACTGAAAACGGCATCCGCCCAGGGTGCGGTGCCATCATTGCGATGATAGAGTCCGCCACTGGCAAAAAAGCATTTTCCCTAGGGAAGCCATCCCCCATCATGATGCGCATCGCTAGAAAAACCTTAGGTCTAAGAACTGATGAAACTATCATGGTAGGAGACACTATGTACACAGACATCCTAGGTGCTGTAGAAATGGGCTACCGCTCAGCTCTCGTTCTAAGTGGTCACACCACACGGGATGATCTGAAAAATTACGCCTACCAGCCAGACATCATCGCTAATTGCCTCAATGAGATCCCAGAAAACTTCTACCTCAAAACAGAAACGGTAGAATTTGAGCAAGCCTCCTAAATTCCACTCTATTAAATCCAATCACTAATTCACCTTCCCAATTGACGGGCTGATTAGTCAGTAACACTTCGAGTCATTGGTTTATGCCACATTAATGCTCTAATTGATCACGCTAAATGCAGCTTTGCAGTTGTAAATTGAAGCACAAGCAATAATTTTGGAAATACTCTCAATACCGATTGCCTTCCGATTGCCTCAGTATTAGTCGGCATAAGATCAATCAGTGAATCTATACACTTGATGTTAGCTTTTCTTAGTCTAAAGCTAGACCAGCAGCCATTATTTAAGCTGCTATAAATAAAATTGATAAAGATCCATGAAAAGTGAGATTAATTTGGTACGCCTTTGGTATCGCTCCTGCTAACAACAGATAATACGTCAAAAGACTTAGTTTACGGATACACCTTATTAGGGTAACAAGTAGGATTCATCGCTTGCTGTGTTAATCACTAAAAAAGTCATCAGTTATTGTAAGAAATGTCTCCACCTGTTGAATCCTGAAATGAACACTCATCAACTAATTAAAATAAATAACTGAACATATGGACTACATACAACCACGTGAGTTAGCAAAAAAAATGATCGAAGCTGGAGAAGAGAAGCTCTTCATGTCGACTAAGGATACGATTATCCGTGGAATCGGAGCCGGTGCGCTTCTTACACTTGCCGCCTTCTTTGCTCTCACCATCATCACTAAAACAGGAAGCCTAGCATTTGGAGCTATTTTGTTCCCCATCGGCTTTATTATGTTAAATATGTTGAAATTTGATCTCATTACAGGAGTCTTCACCCTGGCTCCACTACCTGTTATTAATGGTAATAAAGGCTGCACTTGGGCAAAGGTATTCCGTAATTGGTTCTTGGTGTTCTTCTCGAACTTTGCAGGTGCGCTCTTGGTTGTCTTCTTAGCTTCATTTAGTGTTAGATATGGTTTCTCTAAAGAAACTGCTGAGACCTTTCCAGCGTTCCACGATCTGCTCTCAAAAGTGGGAGAAGACAGAACTTTAGGATTCGAAAAATATGGTTTCATGGGATGGATGACCTGCTTTGTTCGCGGTATCATGTGCAACTGGATGGTATCAATGGGAGTCATTGGAGCTATCTATGCAACCTCTACTATCGGAAAGTTCTTCTGTATGTGGGCACCTATTATGTGTTTCTTCTTCATGATATTTGAACATGCAGTAGTGAACATGTTCCTATTCCCTTTTGCGATATCAATGGGTGCTGATTTCACACTTACTGACTTCTTCTTGTGGAATGAAATACCGACAATACTTGGTAATTTCGTGGGGGGATTCTTCTTAGTAGGATTACCAATTTATCTCACTCATTATAATAAAGATGATGATGATCTTGATGATGATCTTGATGATGAGGTTTCTGCTCCTCACTCTCTGTGATTTTTTGTCCCCCTCTCGCTAACTCAATTTTCACATCATCAGATACAGCAGACATCACCACTAACTGGCTCAATGAAATCCCATAAAAATTCTACTTCAGAATAGAAACGGTGAAATTTGGGCATGCTTGCTAGATTTCACTCTATTCTCACGAAATAAACAAGCCACCACAAAGTCTAATAAAGCCGCTGGCAGAGCTCCCTATCCGTCAGACATCTATGTGCTAAATCGAGATAACCTATAGCAATATATCCGCATTCATCCCGCTCTTGAGCAACTATTTATTAGCTGACCTCTGGTCATTAAAGGTGATTACAGTAAACTATTTAGAAAATAATTCACAGAAGGATTGCCAAACTAACTTTTTACGAGTATCCAGCCGCATCATTTTGAGCCTAAACAGGCGATAAACACAAAATCGTACAATCAAATTATTATGTCTGACCTCAGCAAATACAGAAATATCGGAATCTTCGCCCACGTGGACGCGGGTAAAACTACTACCACAGAACGTATCCTCAAACTCACCGGTAAGGTGCATAAGACTGGTGAAGTTCACGACGGTGAAGCCACCACAGACTTCATGGACCAGGAACAGGAGCGTGGTATCACGATCCAATCTGCGGCTACTTCATGTTTCTGGGACGGATACCGTTTCAATATCATCGATACACCAGGACACGTTGACTTCACAGTTGAAGTTTACCGTTCCCTCAAGGTTCTCGACGGTGGCGTGGGTGTATTCTGTGCCTCAGGCGGAGTTGAGCCTCAGTCAGAGACGAACTGGCGTTATGCCAACGATTCTGCTGTAGCACGTGTTATCTTTATCAACAAGATGGACCGTATTGGTGCTGACTTCCTCGGCGTCGTCAAGCAGATCAAAACCATCCTCGCTGCTAATCCACTCATCATGGTTCTTCCTATCGGAGCTGAAAACGACCTCAAAGGTGTCGTAGATCTTCTCACCCAGAAAGCATGGGTTTGGGATGATTCAGGTCTTCCTGAGAACTACGAGATCCAAGACATTCCAGCCGACATGGTTGATGAAGTTGCCAAATACCGCGCAGAACTCATCGAGACAGCCGTAGAGCAAGACGACGACCTCATGGAAGCATACCTCGAAGGTGAAGAGCCATCCATCGATGACCTCAAGAAGTGCATCCGTAAAGGAACTATCGCACTCGACTTCTTCCCTACTTACTGTGGGTCAGCATTCAAAAATAAAGGGATCCAGAACGTCCTCAACGCTGTTGTTGACTATCTACCATCACCTACTGAAGTTCCACCACAGCCAGAAGTTGACGAAGAAGGTGTAGAGACTGGCAAATTTGCTATCGTTTCCACTGACAGACCACTTCGCGCACTTGCATTCAAAATCATGGATGACAAATACGGAGCACTCACATTCACTCGTATCTATTCAGGTGTCCTCAAAAAAGGCGATTCCATCCTCAACACATTCACAGGTAAATCTGAGCGTGTAGGTCGTCTCGTGGAAATGCACGCAGATGAGCGTATCGAGCTAGACTCAGCACAAGCTGGAGACATCGTCGCTCTCGTAGGCCTCAAGAACGTGCAGACCGGTCACACTCTCTGTGATCCTAAGCACCCTGCAACACTTGAGCCAATGGTATTCCCTGAGCCAGTGATCTCCATCGCTGTCGCACCTATCGATAAAGCGAATGCTGAGAAACTCGGTATCGCTATCGGTAAGATGGTCAAGGAAGACCCTACATTCCTCGTTGAAACTGACATCGACTCAGGCGAGACCATCCTCAGAGGAATGGGTGAACTTCACCTCGACATCAAGGTAGACATCCTCAAGAGAACTCATGGTGTAGAAGTAACTGTAGGCGCACCTCAGGTTGCCTACAGAGAGACAATCACTCAGAGAGTCGAAGACAGCTACACGCACAAGAAGCAGTCAGGTGGTTCTGGTCAGTATGGTAAGATCGACTACATCATCGAGCCAGGCGAGCCAAACTCAGGCTTCGAATTCGAATCAACAGTAGTTGGTGGAAGTGTTCCTAAGGAATTCTGGCCAGCCATTAAGAAAGGTTTCGAGACATCAATGGTTAAAGGTGTCGTCGCTGGATACCCACTACTCGACGTGAAAGTAACTCTCGTTGATGGTGGACAACACGCAGTTGACTCATCCGCCGTTGCCTTCGAGATCGCAGCCAGAGGTGGCTACCGCCAGACCATCCCTAAGGCTGGACCACAGATCCTTGAGCCTATCATGAGGCTAGACGTCTTCACACCAGAAGACCACGTAGGTGACGTCATCGGTGACCTCAACCGCCGCCGCGGAATGATCCAAGCACAAGAGACGACTCCTACCGGTGTCAAAATCAAGGCAGAAGCAGCCCTCTCAGAGATGTTCGGTTACATCGGTGACCTTAGAACCATGACATCAGGCCGTGGCCAGTTCTCAATGGAATTCGCTCACTACGCAGCATGTCCTAGAAACATCGCTGAAAGAGTCATCAAAGAAGCCGCCGAGCGCGACGCCGCTAAGTAGCGTGCTGGAGGTTTCCAACCTCCAAATCTAACCACTCACCAAGCCGTTTTGGAGCAATCCAAAACGGCTTTTTCACTTCTAAGCTTTATCCTTTCACCTTTATCCTTTATCCTACAACCTTATGAAAATAATCATCAGAAATCTTTCCCGCGAAACCACCGAGCCACAACTCAAAGCCCTCTTTGAGGAATACGGCCAAGTCACCTCCTGCGACCTCGTCCTAGACAAAAGCACAGGCAAATCCAAAGGATTCGGCTTCGCAGAAATGCCCATAGACAAAGACGCCAGATACGCCATCAAAAAGCTCAACGACAGAAACATAGACAACACCCGCATCCGAGTCAAAGTCGCAGAGGATAAAAAATAACCGGAATACGATGGTGCTATCCTCCCTCCCAGTAAAACACATCAAGTGCTATCATCATGACTGAACAATTTGACCTTATCATCCTAGGAGGTGGCCGTGCCTCAACTCTCGCCATCGCAGCCGCCCAAGCAGGAAAAAAAGTAGCTCTCATCGAGCGAGATAAGCTCGGAGGTGCATGTCCCAATCGCGGTTGCGTTCCGTCCAAACTACTCATCGGCTTCGCCGAGTCTGCTCGTCATGCACGTCACGCTGACCGACATTTCTCTGACGTCACCTACCACAGCACGGATGCCCAAGCAGTCTTCGACAGCGTCAATGACTGGGTCTCAGGAGTTGATGGTCGATACGAAGATCGTGTCGAAGCCGCCGGCGTCACCCTGATCCGTGGTGAAGGGAGTTTCATCGGCCACAAGACGATCGAAGCCGCTGGCAGACGACTTACCGCAGAGGAGATTGTTGTCGCCACAGGCTCCTACCCTACTCCTCCACCTTATTCAGATCTCCCCGTCTGGACCAGTGACAACCTCTTTCCTCTTAAAGACCCGGCACCAAAAAGCATCCTCATTATTGGTAGTGGATTTATCGGAGTCGAAATGGGAGCGTTCTTCTCAGGAATAGGAATCGATACTAAAATCTTTGCTCGCGGCGAACGCCTCCTTGGCAAAGCAGACCACGACATTGAAGAAACCTTCACAAAAGAATTTTCAAAAGAAGTCGATACTCACCTCAAAGCCCAGCTTCAGAACCTGACCCATAATGGATCCGAGTTCACCGCAACATTTGACATCGACGGGAAGGAAGAAGTCTTCACCGCAGAGCGCGTCCTCTTCGCCATCGGTCGTCGCCCAGCCACCGACTCTTTAAATTTAAATAAAACAGACATCATCACCGACGAGAAAGGCTTCCTCCCAGTCAATGAACACCTCGAAAGCTCCGTGCCGGGAATCTATGCCGCAGGGGACGTCAACGGTCGCTACATGCTCCAGCACGCAGCCTCATTCGAAGTGCAATACCTCAGAAACAAACTCCTCAAAGGCAACTCTGAAGCTATTGATGACCGCCACATCGCACACGCTATTTTCTCCCATCCTGAAGTCGCCTCTGTGGGCCATACAGAAGAAGCGCTAAAAGCAGCAGGAACTCCCTATGTAGCCGTCCACGAAGACTGGCTAGCCAGCGCCCGCGCCATGTCCACTAGACTCGACTACCCGCGCACCAAGCTACTAGTATCACCTGAGGACTACTCCATCCTTGGCTGCCATCTCATCGGTCCAGAAGCCTCCACGCTAATGCATCAAGTCATCATGCTCATGCACCTCAAAAACGACGTCAGAGAACTCCTCAACCTCGTTTACATCCACCCCGCGCTAAACGAACTTTTCCTCACCGCCGCAGTAGCTGCGATCAGCAAGATAAAGAAATCAAAGTAATCTCTATTTCAAATCTCAGACCTCAATGTATCTTCTCGCTTAGTAGAAAATTCATTTTCATTATTATAATTGTAGAACAGAACAGCTGTTATCACTTCTTAAGCTCTCCATCATCGCTAACGAAGTTAGGTTCTTTTTTAAGCTGTTTCTCTAAGGTTTCGTATAGTTTCATAATGATACCATTTGAACAGTGATAGTGGTTTGATAGAAAAACAAAATAGTGAGAGGAGCAAGGCAGGAGGAAGGCGCATAGCTGGCTATGCAACTGACGACTAACGCCGCTAATCTGGCTCTATTGTTTTGCTCTTTCCCCAATCCGCTTTGCTGCACTTTCAAATCATTCCATCAAACGATCAATCCAGTATCACTGTGAGGATGGTATAATGGACCACTGTGGGTTTTATAAGCAAAAGACGATGCCGGCCCTGCTTTACAGACTCGTCAAACAAAAAAATGCCTGTTGACTAGCAGAGCTAGTCAACAGGTTATTCAAGATTACATCGCAGCAGCGCTGCGGTCTGAGAAGGCTGGTTTCGAGGGAGTCTCGCCTGCCTTCATTAAGTATTTGAGTGCTTGGGATAGATTTGTTAAAGATCAGCACTTAACTGCACGTTTAAAACAATATGATGATACAAAAACACTCACTTTATCTATCCACCATTCTCGCTGGCTTGATCACACAGTCTGGATTAGCTCAGCAAGATCAGAGCTGGGTGATTGATTCCGCTGAAGAGTGGAAGGCAAATCAATCTCAGTCCTCTAATCTAGAATTCACTAATGGACTGGCCACTGCAAAGCCGAATGGTCAATCAGGGACTTATCTGAGTATGTTGAAGAAATTCAAAGAAAAGAAATCACTCCAATCAGTCCAGCTGGAGCAGACCAGTAAGTGGCTAAACTGGAAAAAAATACCCAACGTAGGACCCAAAAATGCTCAGGATGCTCCGGTATTTTTGACCATAAAGGATAAAGATTACTGGATATTTGCGCGCTATAGCGGTGGGGCGGTGAATAAACTCGTGGTGGAGACTTTAAAAATAGAAGAAAAAATTTACATGGGTAAGATGACCAAAGCCCAAGGAGACGCAGCGATTGCTAAATTACGAGAAAAAAACGAGCAAGCAAATCAACCTAAGTTAGGCGGTAACTTCGCCGATAAAGATCCCAACCAGACCAATGGTACCGGTGGCACAGAACTAGGTCTGGGTGGTTATCATGCTTGGCACTCTAATAATATGAAGACCTGGGTTCATCATGGTCCCGTCTCTAACTATAAGTCTCGCTGGATGACCACCGCGGAGTATAAAGACGGTGAATTTTATCTCTACTACGATAATCCTAACGACCAAGACCCGCATCTAATCATCGACTCCGACCTCACTGATGGGAAGATGGGCAAGGATATCGGGCTGGTATTCGCTGATCCATCGAATGGTTCAGATAACGCGGTGATCCGTGGGGAGGATGGGAAGTTTCACTTCATCTATGAAGACTGGTCACCGCTGAATGCTAGCAAGCAGGCCTGGGACTCCCCACTCGCTGGACATGCCATTTCGCCAGATGGAATCAAAGACTGGAAGATTCTAGACTACGCGCTAGACCTGCGGACTAAGCCCACTGGAAAGGTAAAAGAATACCGCCATCCGCACCAAAACCCAGCGATGCTGAAATACAATGAACATTTTCCTAAACAGGATGCCTTTGGTGACTGGACTGGAATCTTAGTTGGCGAACAGTATTATCTATTCGCAGATTACGACCCTGCAAAGAACAAAAAAGGGAAGCGAGGGATGAGCGCAGCATGGTTTACTTCTGCTAGTCTAGATGAGGAGTTTAAGTTTTGTGGCGACGTCGGTCAGGGCCATCCTGATCCTGATATCACCTTCGCTGAAGGTAAGTTTTATCTGATCACTCAGTTTAACCAAGACTTCATCAGCCCTGGACCATGGGTGGCTGGAGTCGCTGGAAGAGCTGGTGTGGATACAGATAACGATGGTAAGGTCGATCAGTGGACCGAGTGGCAAGAAGTGATAGAGGAATACAGCCACAAACCCGGATTCGCCAAGCATGTGGTGAAGACTCCTGCAGCAATTGATTCAACGAGCCTGCCGAACGGCTTTGGATTTCAGTTCGAACTGAAATTAGCTGAGTCGCTAACCGAGACTGTAGCACATGGCATAGATGCCGTGAGACCTGAACTGGATAAGATCACCTTAAAATTCAAGTGATCGGATTCTCTACTGATTTACCTACAAGACGAAATCTCCATTTCTGATCAGCGGTATTTCTTTCCCCAGTCCATCGTAACCGGTGACTTCTACTTCTGGCCCGCCGATCATGAAGTCGGTGTGAACGATGCTGACGTTGATGCCCTCAGCCATTTTTTCATCGTTAGTCATCTCTGTTGCCCCCTGCACTGGCATAGGATAACCGCTACCTAGCGCTACGTGACAACTGGCATTTTCATCATAGAGAATGCAGTGGAACACATTTCCGCTCTGGTAAATAAGTGATGAACCGTCCACAAGTGCTAGTTCGCCCAGGTAACAGGCATTCGGACACATTGCAAAGTAGTCATCTAGCGTCTTTTTATTTACCTTCGCTCCATAACTAATCACTTTTCCATCTTCGAATTCAAACCAAGCACCCTCCACAGTTTTGCCCAGCACAGTGACTGGACGAACGACTTGCATGCGCCCTTCCGTGCCACGTCTGTTAGGCGTGGTGAAGCATTCTTCGGTCGGAAGGTTGGGCATAAATCCATGGTCGCTATTCGCCGCAGTGGGAATACCTCCGCCGATCCAACTCGCACCTGCAATACACTTCACCCTTAAATCTGTCCCAGGTCCTCTGAACCTTACCTCTGCGAGATTGAGGTCACTCAGTATCTCACATCGTTTCTGTAGAATCTCGCCCTTCTCTCTCCAGTGAGCACTCGGGTCATCGGCATCTAGATTTAAAATTTTCACTATTTCTAGCCATAACCTCTGCTCGGCCTCAGCCGATGGTTCACAATCAAAGACCTTTGCCGCCCAGCCAGGAGTAGCCAGCGCTGCCACACACCATGTTATTTTCCCGGAAGAACACCCCTCGCTTACTGGCTTACCAGAGATACTCTGCGCTTTTTGAATGATCCCCAGTCGCTGGCTATCTAGCGTTCCCATCAGATCTGGATCAGTAGGTCCGAAGAAGCTAAGCTTGGCCCAGCCTTCATCGATCAGCGCATGATTCTTCTTATCTGTCCAGGTCACTAAGGCATCTAAATCCTTCTCCGCACCGTGCTCAACCCTGGCCTTCACAAGACCCGGATCATTCGCTTCCACGAGCACATAAGCGGCACCCATCTTGTAGGCTTCTACTGCGATGATATTAAGAAACTTCCAGTGATACGGCTCAGCGGCGATCACTAAATTTTGCCCAACTTGGAGATTCACTCCCACCTCTAACAGAAGTCTAGCATATTTCTTTTCGCGCATCAATTTAGTGGCATCACTCATACTGAAAACCTACCCCTACTTGTAGAAATGCAAAGGAGAAATTTATGACGATCTAATCATTAACTCTCGATACTTTCAAAAACGCCGCCGCCTAACAGAACTCCATTTTCGTAGAATCCGCAGATCTGGCCCGGCGTGATAGCGCGCTGTGGGCGGATGAATTCTACGGAAAACTTACCGCTATTCCCCTCACCTTCCAGCGGGATAACGATCACTGGTTCGCTCTTCGCACGGTAGCGTGGTTGGGCTTCTATCTTGCGCTTGGTAGTCACCGGCTTATTGACCCATGAGACCGTCCCCACAGTGCATTTACTAGTGTAGAGTCCTTCGGTGTGGGGCTCATCGTAGCCTACGATGAGTTCATTACGATCGGGATTTTTACCCACTACGACGTAGGCTAGACCATCGCGCGGAGATGCTACTCCGTGGCCTTTCCTCTGCCCTAGAGTGTATAAATGCAAGCCCTTGTGTCTGCCTAGCTTCTTGCCCGCGTGATCAACAATATTTCCAGGCCGATCCGGGACGTAGTGTCTGAGGAAATCCGTCATCTTCACATTGCCAATGAAACAGATCCCTTGGCTGTCTTTCTTAGCAGCAGTGGGCAGATCAAATCTAATAGCAGCCTCACGCACCTCAGGTTTCTGCATCTCTCCACAAGGGAAAAGCGCATACTTCGCCTGATGCTGCTCCATCAGAGCGAGGAAGTAACTCTGGTCTTTATTCGTATCAGCACCACGTAAAATATCCGTACTACCATCCTCACGCAAACGCTTCCGGGCATAGTGCCCCGTCGCCACTGCCTCAAACCCCTGCTCCAGCGCGTAGTCTAGGAAAACCCCGAATTTCATCTCCCGATTACAATACACATCAGGGTTCGGCGTAATGCCACTGCGGTATCCTTCTAAAAGATAGTCCACGATGCGCTCCTGATACTGGTCAATGAGATCCACGATACGAAATTCTATCCCCAATTTCTTAGCCACCGCATGGGCATCATCCACATCATCTTGCCACGGACAGTCTCCTGGTACGTTGTCCGTGTTGATCCAGTTCTTCATATACGCACCCGTCACCTCATGCCCCTGCTCCAGGAGCAAGGCTGCTGCCACGCTGGAATCCACTCCACCAGATAGTCCTACCAAGATCTTTGCCATGGGTGATAGCTAAATCATCCGCACCAAAATCACCAACTTTATTTTCCCTAGAGCGTAAACTTATTAGTAAACTTCTTGATTCTCCCACCATTTTCCACCTACAAGTCAGTCATGTCTGAAACGACCCCAGAGACCGCCCAAGAAATCGAAGAGGAAAGCACACAGAATAACTCAAACCATATCGCCGGATGTGGTATCTTCTTGGTGATCCTAGCGATGGTGGTTTTCCTCGTCTCAGTCTCGGTCTATAGTTACTTTGACCACAAAAATGCGTTTGTTAAATTCAGCGAAGTATCCATCACCCCTACTGAGCTAGCAACCACTTCGGACGCATCAGCGGTCTCCGCGCTGAGCAAGAAGTTTTCTAACTTCGGTTCACTCGTTAAAGATAAGAAACAAGCCACTATGGATCTCACCGCGGATGAGATAAATCTAGCCATCGCACATTTCGAAAAACTAGCAGAATTCAAAAACACCCTCTACGTCACGGCCATCACGGACAAGCACATCGAAGCCAGATCTTCATTTCCCATCAATGCCGGCTTCGACGGAGTTCGCCATTTCAACGGAAAGCTGATGCTTAAGCCTGTCATCGCCCAAGGCTCTATTTTCCCTATCGTTGATAAAGCCGAAGCAGACACAGGTGAAGGCGTTCCAGAGAAAGTTCTCCAGGCCATCCCGGTGCTGATGTTTGCAGGATACCGTAATGATGAAAGCATCCAAAACGTTTTCCATAAACTCACCAGAGTTGAACTCAGCAACGGAATCCTCCACATCACCAGTAATCCCACTAGCACCGCCACTCCAATCATCGAATTGGATGTGGCTGAAGAGACTACCGTCGGGTTCCAGTTATTCGGACTCCTCACCTTTATCTTCGTGACCACCATCGCCTTTGCTCTCTGGTTTTCTAAATACAGAAAAAAGCAGAGAACTGCTGAGTAGTTATCATCTTGCCAAGTTTGGTTAAATTACATAGTTTCTCCTCATGAAGTCCCATGAAGTGTTAAAAGTTGCGTTTGATAAGTCGTCACCGAAAGAAGTTGCCTCCGAGCTAGGTGTCTCACTTTCTCTCGTTTACAAATGGGCCCAAGAACAATCAGATACAGGCTCAGGGAGCAGAAATCCACTCGACCGAGTCGTTGAACTCTATAAACTCACTGGAGATCCTCGCATCCTAGAATACATCTGCGAGCACAGCGATGGCTACTTTGTCAGAAACCCCGTTAGTCATTGCGAAAAAGGCTTTCAAGTCCTCCCTGCCACCAATGAAATCGTTGCTCAATTCTCCTCCCTACTGATGCGCATCTCTGCCGCCGCGCAAGATAACTCCATCACCAATGATGAAGCAGAAGACATCCGTAACAGCTGGGATAAACTTAAAGGCTACGGTGAAGGATTCGTCCGCTGCTGTGAGGAAGGCGACTTTGAACTGATGGAAGTAGAGCTAGATAAGGTCACCGATGCGAGCCCCAAAGCGCGTCAAACACTCTACTAAATTGACACATCTCCCAGACCCTGCTCTCAAAAACCCAGCCACAGCCTAATACACGAGCAGCTTGAAAAAGCTCAGGGAGATCAAACAAAATCTCGACCCAGGGAACTTCTCCCCTACTCCAGATTTCTCTATTAAACGTCAATCCATTATGACTTTGTGACGGAATTGTAACAATAAAAGTGTTGATCAAACTTGACATTCCGTAACTCACCGAACAAAGCTCAACCACACTAAAACATCGATTATCAACACTATGTGGTTCGCAATTGTAAAAATACTTAGCATCTTAGGTGCACTCGGAGTCTTCCTGTATGGGATGAAAGTCATGTCAGAAGGCGTCCAAAAAGTAGCTGGTGACAGCATGCGAAAGGCGCTCGCCACCATGACTAAAAACCGCTTCAGCGCGGCATTCACAGGATTTTTCACCACCTGCCTAGTCCAGTCCTCATCAGCTACCACCGTGCTTGTTGTTAGTTTTGTAAATGCCGGTTTACTCACCCTCGTTGAATCCATCGGCGTCATCATGGGCGCTAATATCGGAACCACGATTACCGCTTGGCTAGTCGCCATGGTTGGAAAATTTCAAGTTTCCGCAATCGCACTGCCTATGATCGGTCTCGGCTTACCGATGTTCTACACTGGAAAAGATCGCTGGCGCCATATCGGCGAGACCCTGATTGGTTTCGGCCTGCTATTCTTCGGCCTCTCACTGCTAAAAGATGCCGTTCCGGATGTGAAAACCATGCTCAACGAAGGCGATACCTCTGCCATCCAGACGATTCGTGACACCATCCACTGGATCCAAGCTTACGAGTATATTGACACCGTTCTCTTCCTTCTCGCCGGTATCATCCTCACCCTCGTGGTCCAGTCCTCCTCAGCAGCCATGGCGATCACCATAACCTGCGCGCTACAAGGATGGCTCGGTGATGACCCCTACACCGTCTTCAAAAGCTCCGCCGCCATCGTACTCGGTGAGAACATCGGAACCACCGTCACCGCCTGGCTAGCATCCATCTCAGCCAATGTGAATGCCAAGCGAGCCGCCCGTGCTCACTTCCTCTTTAACGCGATAGGAACCATCTGGGCTGTCCTACTTATCGGTCCACTGACTATATTAGTCTGGAGATCTCTCGACTACTTCCCACAGTGGATGGTCGACATTAAAACCAAGAAAGCCGGCACATCCATCGCAGAAGACCTCACTATGGTAGCCTTCGCAGTCGCCATCTTCCACACCTGCTTTAACTTCCTCAACCTCCTGTTCTTGATACCATTCACCAATCAGATAGCCAATCTTGTGACCAAATGGGTCAAGGATAAGCCAGAAGGTGAAGACGCACCAGTCATCCAGTATATCTCACAAAACCTCGTGGATCTCGGCGAGCTCAACATCGTGGAAGCCGACAGCGCGCTGAAAATCTTCTCATCACACTGCATCAAGATGTTTGATGGTTACGTTGACGTCTTTGACCATCCTGAAAAGGACATGTCCGCTCTCGTCAGCAAACTGAAAAGCATGGAAGATGATGCCGATGGGATGATGCACGACATCACAAACTACCTCGTGCGTTGCACCTCACATGACCTCAGCTCAGAACACGCAGAGAAAATAACCGGCATGCTACGTATCACTGCCGAACTAGAAGAATGCTCAGATGCCATTTACCGACTCGTCAAACTCGCTGAACGCAAATACTCAGCAGGCAGACAATTTAGCGACGAGCAGACAGCCAACATCAAGTTATTCACCGCACATATTGGTGAATTCCTAGGATTCACGCATGACAACATGCTAAAGAAATCTGACAGCGCCATCATTGCAGGCTTTGATGCGAAAGCAGCAGAGATGAGAAATGACTTCAACAAAGCTGCCATGAAACGCATGAAAGACGGTAAAGTGAAGCTGGAAATGATCAACATCAACACCAACAACGAGCTTCGTGGTATCGCTAATCAGCTCAGCCATATCGTCATCACATCGTCAGAAATAGCCGAATAAATCATAAAAGAAAAAGAAAGGTTAAAGGTTAAAGGAAAAAGGAAAAAAATCCATTATCAAGCCAAGTTCCGCCTCACAGCACCAGTTCCGTAATTTCCTTTCCTTCTGCAGTCAACAACACCATAGATCGAAGCACCAAGCCGCCAACAAATGTGGCTAAACTGTCACCTTACATGAAGCGAGAAAGCATCAATATTGGTCATCATAGCACTAATATGCAGACGATACTCATCATAGAAGACGAAATTGATATTGCGGAACTCATCAGTTTCAATCTAGAGCGTAACCAATACATCTCTGCCATGGCACACGATGGGCAGGCTGGTATCGATAAAGCATACGAAATCCTACCAGACCTCATCATCCTAGACCTCATGCTCCCTAAGAAAGATGGCTTCACCGTCTTCAAGGAACTCAGGAATGACCAGCGGACCATGCGTATCCCAGTGCTTATCCTCACCGCCAAGGCACAAACAGAAGACCGCATCGCAGGCCTAGAAATAGGCGCAGATGACTACCTCACAAAGCCTTTCAGCCCAAAGGAGCTCATGCTGCGCATCAAATCCATCCTCAAGCGCCACACCGGCTACAACACAGCAACCAATTCTTCCCTCTTCGAGTGCCCCCCGTTTAAATTTAACAAAAGCACCCTCCAGCTATTCTCTGACAATGAACTCATCGACCTCACCGCCACTGAGTTCAAACTCATGCTCCACCTCTGCGAGCGCGTCAATGCCCCCCAAGACAGATACGTCCTACTCAAAGAGGTCTGGGGATACCATGATGACGTGAATTCCCGCACCCTGGACACCCACATGAAACGCCTCAGACAGAAAATAGGCACCCATTCTAATCTCATCGAAACTGTCCGCGGCATTGGCTATCAAATAGTCTCTCAATGAACATCCCAGCCATCACAGTCACCCTCCTACTCATCACAGCTGGCTCGCTCATCTGTAGTATGATCCTATGGCGACTCCTCACCGCCCAGAACAACAAGGCTCAAGCAGCCTACGCGACTCACAGAAAAGAGCACCGAGAGATACTCGCCAAGACAAAGGCAGAGCGACGCGAACTAAAGCTCCTCCTCAACGCCTTTGATGACGCCCTCGTCATCACCAACGCAGCTGGCATCATCCAAGTCGCCAATGAAGCAGCCAGCAAGCTCTGTGAAAGCCGGAGGCTCCGCGGAAAGTCCATCTCCGCCACCTTTCTAGACCATGAAGTCTGCGAGCACCTCACCAAGGCCATCCAAAACAACGAAGCCAACAAACAAAAAATCATCCTCAACAGCTCAAGCTTTGGACAGCAAAATAGCAGCCAGTACAACACCATCGAAAACTCAGCCTGGGTCATCGACTACGCCCCCTTACCGATCAACGTCACCAACGGTAACTCCAAAGAACCCCCTCTCCACCGTATCATCCTCAGAAATGTCACCTCCGAGCACCGCACTGATCAAGTCAAACGCGAATTCGTAGCGAACGCCTCGCACGAGCTACGCACCCCTCTCGCCATCATCAGCGGCTACCTAGAAAACCTCATCGATGACGATGTGGTCGACAGCCCAACCACCTCGCGCAAGATCCTCACCACCATGCGCAAGCACAGCGAGAGGCTCGCCCACCTCATCGATGAAATGCTCATCATTTCCAAGTTAGAGTCAGGAGACGGCGCGCAGCTTAATAGCGAGCCCTTCGTGCTAAACGAAACCATCACCACCATCATCGACAGACTTGCCCCGGTCATCCAGAAGCAGAACGCCACCCTCAGCACCAGCTATATCCCAGAAAATATCCAGCTAAAAGGCGACTCCTTCTACTGGGAGCAAGCCCTCTTCAACATCATCGAAAACGCCCTCAAACAAAACGCAGAATTCCCTCTTCACATCGATATCAGCGCCACAGTTTGCGAGGAAAACCAACAACTCACCATCAACATCACCGACAACGGCAAAGGCATCCCCTCCGCCCACCTCCCCTACATCTTCAACCGCTTCTACCGCGTCCAAAAACACCACTCCCAAAACGAAGTCAAAGGCACCGGTCTAGGCCTCAGTATCGTAAAACACGCCATCGAAGCCCACGGCGGAAACATCACCGCCACCTCCACCCCCGGCATCAAAACCACCTTCACCATCACCTGCCCGCTGGATTAGCGTGCAAGCATAATAGTAGGGTAGGGTTTGTCTCGCCGAGTAAACCGAGACGCGACATTTCTCCGGAACACCCACCATCCTCATCGCTCTAAAAACACAGTACAACGCATTAAAGCGCACTGAGAGGCAAATAGATTTCGGCATCAATTCATCACGGTCGATAACAAAACACATCTGACATGGGGCTAAAGCCCGCATGCTTTGAGGAGGCTCTCCTCGCCAGAAAAAAGAAGATTATCTCCGTGCAGGAGAAAAGAAGCTTCATTTTTTCAGGTGAAAGGAAGTTCATTGCGGACAATGCGCCGCACCTACCCTCTTGGCTATAGCCATCCTACCGCGCTGTATTCAGTCTCTTTAAAATCAAGTAGCTAACGATCAAATAAGGACCTAATCCCTGTGTGACATAATAGTCACCACGAGATATTTGATGGTTGGGCCGAATTATGAGAATTGTGTGTGTGTTCGATAAAGGACACCAAACCAACTACACAAAATAAAATGAAACTAAAGACACTCACAACAGTCTTCGCAGCACTCACTGTAGCTGCCACAGCACAAACTAAACTTGTCATCAAGGGTTCTGATACTCTCGGTGCTAAGATGGTCCCCCAGCTTTCAGAGGCTTACAAAGCTGCTGGAAATAACGTAAATTTCGAGATCGCTGCGGAAGGTTCATCCACATGCTTCACTGCTCTTCTTGCAGGAACTGCGGATTTCGGAATGTCATCACGTGGCATTAAGTCATCTGAAAAAGATAAGTTCGCTGCTAAAGGTCAAGAGGCAGTCGCTCACATCGCTGGTGTTGACATGATCGCTGTGATCGTGAACGAGGCAAACGGTGTTAAATCTCTTACTAAAACGCAAATCGGCGGAATCTTCACTGGTAAGATCACTGATTGGTCACAAGTTGGCGGAAAAGCTGGTAAGATCAAAGGTTACACTCGTAACACTTCATCTGGAACTTATAAGACATTCCAGAAGCTTGCGATGAACAAGGCCGACTACGGTAAAGACACCCAGAAGATGGCTGGTAACGAGCAGATCGCAGAAGCAGTTGCTGGCGATGTGAACGGAATCGGTTATGTAGGTCTTGCTTACATCGGACGCGACGGCATCGCGGCAGCTACTGTTGACGGAGTTGCTCCATCACCTGCTACCCAAATGTCCTACGCTCTTTCACGTAACCTCTACTACTACACCATTGGAGAGCCAACTGGAGCCGCTAAGAAATTCATCGAATGGTCACTCACATCACCAAAGGCAGCAGACGTAATCAACAAAGTTGGTTTCATCGCTCCTAAGGTAATGAAGAAGTAGTCCTTCTATAAAAATATTCACCTCGTATCTATGATTTCATTCTAGATGCGAGGTTTTTTAACTTCCAGTATTCACTCCTAAGTTACTACCTAAAGCAGCAAAATTTTCTAAGCTCACTCTCATTATACCTTGACCTAAGTCAGCTTCCCATTAAACCTTCCTTACACTTTCTTCAGCCATTTTCTCAACTAATTTTTAACTCATTTCTGTCACTCTAAGTCATTTCTAACAATGAAAGATAGCAACCCAAACCAGCCATTTTCAAATTCTAAAGGCTGGAAAATATTCGGTCTTACCAAGCAGGATTTCATCAAGTATTTCTTTGGCGGAAATGCCATGCTTGCGATCCTCATCCTACTCGGCATCATTGCTTTCTTAGTTTACCATGCCACCTCATTTTTCCCACAATACCAACAGAAACTCACCCTCTACCGCTTATCTGGACAGGAGCTAGTCGATTATTCAACCAAGCAGCACAACCAAGTCTTTAAGCTGAAATCTCTTTGCACTAAAGCCAGAGAGTACGAAATACAGAAAAGAATGGGCGCGCTTTATCGCGTCACTTCTGTTCACAGTGAATTCAAAGGCAAGGTCCTAAAGAAGGTCATTGCTGAGCGCAAGGAGCTGAAGCGAGCGAAGAACTCACTAGAGAACATTACAGCAAAGGAAGACGTCACTCCAGAACAGATCAAGCTGGCTGAGGACAATCTCGCTAAAGTGAAACAAGAGTTCAAAGAGGTCATCATCATCACGGTCAATAAGCTCGACTACGATGACATGAATAATAAGTCCTGGGAGACGGATAAAAAGTATCTCGAGGACATCCGCAACTCGGTAGTAAAAAATATCATCACGGGTAAGGAGACACCATATATCAAGGACATCAAGGCTCAAGAAGCAGTGATCACCGCGGAGATAGATCAGTTGCCATTCATTCAAGAACTCATGAAATCTAAGGCTAATTTCGATCAGCCACTGAATGACTTCAATCGCTATATTCAAGAGCTCCGGGATATCGCGTATGTCAATAAAGCTCAGGGTGAAAAATTTGGCGAAGCCAAAGCCACGATTGCCACCAATAAGATGGCCAAAAAGCTGGCGCGCACCGAAGAAAAGAAAGCACTCAAACAGCTGAAAATTGACAGACAACTCACCGTAGAACCTGACTACGCCGAACTCTGCATCCCTCTTTACGCCTCAAAGGAAACCCAAAAGCCATACTATGAAGCGTTAAAAAATGCTGTGACCGTCGGGATGAGCACTGTGCCGGACAAAGCGGAATTCAAGTCCCCACTATCCCGAGGATTCATCACAACTATCCGTAAAACTGAGTCAAATATATACACCTCGCTTGATGAAAGCCGTGGCCACATTGAGAGTTGGAGGCATGACACTCCATACGGGATGTGGAAAACAGTGAAAGGGTTTTTCTTCGGGACAGAATGGATCACAAACTCTTCATGGCAAGACTTCTACGGCATCATCCCACTCCTTGCAGGCTCGGTATTCGTCGCCGTAGTTGCGATTACTATTGCGGTGCCGTTCTCAGTAGGTGGTGCTATCTATGTGAACCGTCTAGCCTCTAAAACTGAGCAGAATTTCATCAAGCCATTCATAGAGTTTATCCAGGCCATTCCTTCCATCGTTCTGGCATTCTTTGGTTATGTGGTGCTGGGTGTGCTGATTCAGAAATACTCTCAATCATGGATGTTCAGCTGGCTCCCTGGCTTCCCAGTGGAAGACCAATACACGATTTTGAATGCCGGTCTATTACTCGCTCTGATGGCAGTCCCTACAATTTTCACTCTCTGTGAGGATGCTCTAAACAACGTTCCAAGTTCATACAAAGAAGCCTCACTCGCACTCGGTGCCACGAAGCTCCAGACAGTGACTAAGATCATCCTTCCATCATGCGCCTCTGGTGTCATCGCCGCCGTCCTGTTGGGGTTCGGTAGAATTATTGGTGAGACTATGGTGGTGCTGCTCGTGCTCGGTGGTCGGATCGCCGTCCCAGGCTCATGGACAGAACCCGCGCACTCAATGACGGGGATTCTCGCTCAGGAGATCGGTGAGGTGAATGAAGGATCACTCCACTGGGGAGCGCTCTTCATGGTGGGACTGGTGCTCTTCACGATCGCTCTGGGACTCAACTATATTTCCCAACGCATCCTACAGAAATACACTCGATAATTGATCATTTCACAGCCATCTAATTTCTCACTGATTTTTAATAACCCATTTTCATACCCGCATGTCAGAAAAAAAACTCAATCAACCATCCTCAGACAATTCAGCTAACCAGAGCAATCCTTTCTCTAGCAGGTAATCTAATCTGCGCACTAAGGAAAGGATCGCCTTTGGTAGCTATGCGTTTGCCACCTATTTCATCATCATTTGCGCCTCATTCATCTTTGGTAAGATCTTGATCAATGGCTTACCTGTCCTCTGGAATAAAGGTTTCTCCTTTGTCTCCCAGAAACCTCAGACCTTGAGTGTGCTGGAGATAGAAAAAGGAAGCTACACGGTCCCTACTGAGAACTTCGATAATATGTTACTCAATAACCCCGACGAACTAGCAATCGGGAATCTGGAAGATTTTGAAAAATCTTTCGCTTATAAAACATTCAAAATCGATAATGGCTCGATCATTGGTGAAGGTTACCTCAAGGAGATAGAGAAAGAAAATAAAGGCTATTACCTCAGATTTGCTAAGCGTGACTTCGCAACAAAATCTGGCTTCAGTGTCGCTACTGATAAGAAATTTAATATTAAAAAGGAAGAGCTAGCCATCATTCAGCAGCACGACCCTGGGCTCATCAAAGGAGAAATCACCGAAAAAGTGATCAATCTCAATAAGAAAAAAGTCACTATAAAGGCGGGTGAATACGATCTGAGTAAAAATGGACACGATGCGCTCATCCCCACTGAATTGGTCTTCCAAATGAAGCAATCATTCCCGGATGACGAGCCTGAAAAAATCAACACCACGATCATCCCAAAGGACCAAACCATTACCGTCACCAGCGCCATCTACAATCAGGCATTCGATGAAGACGAGCGCGGTACGATCCCTGTGGCAGAGGAGGTGGCCATCCCCTACACGGTTACATTTAACCAGTTCACCTTGCCAGCCGCCAAATACAAGGTATCTGCTGAGACCCTCAAGGTTCTCTCTAACTACGGCATCAAGCACCTACATAATCCCATGCTAGGTTCCATCGTCGTGAATGATGACGATGATGAGAAAGTCACTCTTAACGAAAAGCAGTTTAAGAGGCTCGTTAACGACAACCCGAAGCTCATACTTTCACAAATCGAAGACTCGCAGCAGAATGTTTCCTACACGAAATTTGATCTACAAAAGGACTCAGAGATTCAGCTTAATTTCTCTGACTTTTTGATCTTCAAGAAAGATAAGAACTTCAGTCCTAGCTCTGAGAAAACCCACTCCTATTCTGGTGGTGGAATTTTAGGACCAATCATCGGCACAGCGTGTCTGGTGATCATCTGTATGACCATCGCCCTCTTCACTGGGATAGCCGCCGCAACTTACCTGAATGAATACGCCAGAAAAGGTGGTTTTACTAGGATCATCCGCTTAGCGATGCTGAACCTAGCGGGTGTTCCCTCGATCGTGTTCGGACTCTTCGGACTGGGACTCTTCGTGATGATCGCTCCGGTATTTTCAGCCACGCCAAATGTGGAGTCTAAGTTCCACGTGCCCATCGTCGCCCTCGGTTCCGCCCCAGATCTACGCACACTAGAGTCTGAGGGTATCGAAATAGTAGACTCCACCCTCAGCACTACACAAGCGGTAGAAACTGCCAATCTAGTGGGTGCTAAAAAGTTCTACAACGGATGGTATTACATCTCATTCCAGGGCTGGGGCACTTGTATGCTCGCTGGTGGATTCACCCTCGCCATCATGGTGTTACCGGTGATCATCACCTCCTGCGAGGAATCTCTGAAAGCGGTGCCAATGGGCTTCCGCGAAGCAGCTATGGCGTTGGGAGCTACCAAGTGGCAATCCATCCGCACCGCTGTTCTCCCCTATGCATTCCCAGGTATCCTCACCGCATCCATCCTCGGCATCACCCGGGTGGCCGGTGAGACAGCGCCCATCATGTTCACCGCAGCAGCAGCTGAGAAATCTGACCTCCCGTGGCAAGGAATCCACTCGTCTGGGTTCAGTGCATTTGTAGATTTCCTCCAACAGTCTGTGCAGGCACTTCCCTATCATATTTACACAGTGGCAGGCAGAATCCCGCAGTCAGAATACACTCAGCCGATGCAGTATGGATCGGTGCTGGTCTTCATGATCATCGTATTCATGCTCTCTGCAGTATCTATTTATCTCCGCATCAAGATTCGAAATAGAATCAAGTGGTAATCATTAAAAAATCTAATAACTTCTAACAGAACCTAACAACTCAATATTCACAGACCATGATCAGCATCGATAACGTCTCATTCTCATACGACCTCGGTAAGACCGAAGTCCTCCGTAATATTTCACTAGAAATACCGGAGAAAAAAGTCACCTCATTCATCGGGCCGTCTGGCTGTGGTAAATCCACGCTGCTACGCTGCCTCAACCGCATGAATGATCTCGTAGAAACATCCCGGGTGACGACTGGAGAAATCCGTATCATGGGACAGGATATCAATGGTAAAGATGTGGACGCCATCGAGCTCCGCAAGCATATCGGAATGGTATTCCAGAAATACAATCCATTTCCAAAATCCATTTATGATAACGTGGCCTACGGACTCCGTATCCAAGGCATCAAGAACAAGAAGAAACTTGATGAAGCGGTTGAGGCGAGTCTCCGTGGAGCAGCACTCTGGGATGAAGTAAAAGACAGACTCAAAGACTCCGCACTAGGACTATCCGGTGGGCAGCAACAGCGTCTCTGCATTGCCCGCACCATGGCTGTGCAGCCTAAGATCATCCTAATGGACGAGCCCTGCTCCGCTCTTGACCCCATTGCTACAGCTAAGGTGGAGGAACTCATCACTGAACTGAGAGAAGACTATACTATCGTCATCGTGACTCACTCGATGCAGCAGGCATCGCGTATCTCTGACCGCACTGCATTCTTCTACCTCGGTGAACTCATCGAATACGAAGACACCGAAACTATTTTCCAAAACCCAGGAGTGAAGCGCACTGAAGATTATATCTCAGGACGTTTTGGATAGGATAAACAAACTTAAACCTACTAACTAAAATCTATAATCTCTAACTAACATGCGCAAACAAAGACACATTCTAACAGAATTCGATGATGCTTTAAATGATCTCAAATCAAATACGATCTCTATCGCCACACTCGCTCAGAAAAACGTAGAAAATGCATTTTCAGGGCTCACTCTTCGCGACCTTACAATCTGCAATCAAGTCATCGCAGATGACGAGGAGGTAGATCAGCTAGAAATGCAAATCGATAACGACAGCCTCCAAGTGATGGCGAAGTTCCAGCCCTTCGCATCTGACCTCAGACTAGTGGTAGCATCAATGAAGATCACCCATAACCTAGAGCGAATTTCTGACCACGCGGTGAGTATTGCAAAGCGTTCACGCAAGATCATCAAGAGTGAGGAGCTAGAGGAAATATCATTCATAGAGCCAGCCTACATGCAATCCCTGCTGATGCTAAAGACAGCGATCCACAGCTACAGCGAAGGTAGCACGGATATGGCTCTTAAAGTTTTATCGATGGATGATGATCTGAATAAATTCCACAAATCCGCTACCAAGGCCTACACCAAAAAGCTGGAAGAACCTTGCGAGAACTACAAAACTTACCTCAACCTAGTCTTCATCACCCGCTGGATAGAGCGCATCGGCGACCTTTCTACCAACATCGCAGAGGATGTAATCTTCATGGAGTCCGCCCAGGATATCCGTCATGGTGGGGAACTGGAAGAGTAGTAGTGTCTAATATATAGTTATCTAGCTCTTATTACTATTGCACAAAATAGTGCATTATGTTTTAAAGGGTGATGCCAGATACAGGACAGCAAAACCCACCACCTAGCCAAGGTCCACCCAATCCATATCCTAATCAGAATCCTAATCAGGATCCTTACCAACCTTCGCAGCAGCATCCATATCAAGTTCCTCCCTCAGCGGATGGATTTGCGATCACTTCGATGGTGTTGGGCATCATTGCCGTTCTCACCTGTTATTTTGGTATTATTCTTGGTGTAGTGGCTGTCATTTTTGGTCACCTATCACTGGGTAAGATGAAAAGGGACCCAAAGTTAGGCGGCAGAGGCATGGCTATCGCAGGTCTCGCTACTGGATACGTCGGTATCGCGATCTCTATCGTTTTTGGAGTCATGCTTTTATTCGCTGCTTCTACTGCCGGAGTTATGGGAAAGGGCTTCGTTGAGGCCATGGAAGAAAGTGTTCAGAAAATGGAGCAACAAGAGGAGAAAGAACGAATCAAATCCGAGCAAGAGAGTCTTAAAAATGAAACCCGAGGAGAGCCCATTCCTGATCAACAGTAGATCTCAGTTATTTTATTTTTCACGTGTCTTATGTCTAATGAGGGAGAGAATAGAAGGTTCTACTCCCCACTTATCATCGCCTTAGGCACCGCTCTGCTGATACTTCTGGCACTGGTGACTGCGCATTATTTTCCGCTGCTAGAATGCCCCATCAAGGCACAATGGAACGTTGATTGTCCGGGCTGCGGAGGCACGCGAGCAGCACAATCTCTCATCGCAGGAAATCTTCCTGGCGCGCTCAGCCACAATCCACTCATCGCAAGTGGTATCATCATAATCGCTGCTTATTGCTTATTTTCACTAATATGCAGAGTGTTCACTGGAAAACCCTCCCTCATCACATTTTCAATCTATAAAGGAGTGACCGCTATTCTCGTCATTATCGTTTTCACAATAGTGAGAAACCTCTAAATAGAACGATAACCGGATACAAACTACGAATCTCCTCTTCCCTCTTCGTAAGTGACCTATCATGCCTGTTGTCTAAGCCTTTTTTAGTTGCAAATCTCCAGTCATGGGGAAAACTATCTTTATGAAATATTGCGCTATCATTCTATCCTTACTGAGTTCCTTAGTAATAGCTGAGCCTGAAAAGGCGATAGCCGGACATGTTTTCGCTTGGCCATTTACAAAAACTGCCGAAATGCAACCTCGCGGTGGATCCACCAAAGGGACTGAGGTTGTCTTAGCTAAAGAGGTTTCGACTCAGTGGATGGCACTCCAAGAGAAGTCCATATCGAGCCTAGAAAAAGATCGCCGGGCTATTCTTGCGATGGAAGGAAGTTACCGTGTCAGTTTTGATTTTATCGAAACCATGGGCTTTGTGGATGGATACACACCACAGAAACCCTATTTTTCATGGGGCACTGAGCACGTTCAAGTTCTGAAGTCGGATGAAAAATCAATCAGCCTCCAGCATACCTTGGTCATGTTTTTTAAAGGGGATGATGGAATAGAGATCGGTCCTATGGTGATGAAACACTGGCGACAAGACTGGACATTTGAAGACACGGATCTCCATGTCTATGAGGGCAAGTCCACCTGGGCTAAGTTAACCAAGCCAGCCGAAGAGACGCGGGGGAAATGGACCCAAGCCGTTTTCCAAGTCGACGACTCACCACGCTATGAAGTCGTGGGCAAGTGGTCTCATCAGGGTGGCATCTCCAGCTGGCTCAGTGATTCGTGCTGGCGACCTCTCCCACGCCGAGAATTTTCTGTCCGGAAGGATTATGACCTCCTCCAAGGGACTCATGAAATCACCATCACCCCTACAGGCTGGGTTCACCTTCAGCGCAACCAGAAAGTATCTCTAGCAGATACCAAAAACCCTCAAATAATAGCTCAAGAGCTTGGGGTGAATCGCTATCAGCGAATCAAAACACCCTCACTTAATCAAGCGGAAGTCAGCTGGAAAAAGACCGGTGAATACTGGCAGGAAGTAAGAAAAGCATGGGCAGTAGTCTATGCGGCGAATGAAACGTTCGCTCTTAAATCTAAGGTCGACGGTAAAAAGCTTTACCAGTATCATTTTGATTACGCTGCCCAGTTAGAAAAAGAAGACAGCAAACTCGACCTTGAAAAGGCGAAGTCCCACGCTCAAGAAACAATCAATAAATTTCTTATTCTCGATGGTAGTAAGAGTGAAAGTGACTATTAACACCTCATTCGTCTGAGTAAGCCTGCACCAATCTGGCTCATCGTCCGAATCACCTATGGACTATTGAGTGATTATTCATCAACTATCGATCGTCTAGCTCGCCGACTAGGTTAATATTTGGTTTAGGGTTGTCTTCTGTGGAGTTATTATTAGTATTCAGCTCATCAAGCAACCATGCTTTTTGGCAACTAAACTAACAGAAAATATAAAATAATATTATGGCTCAGATTACATTTAAAGGTAACCCAGTTAACACTCTTGGACCTCTCCCTGAAGTGGGTAGTGTGGCTCCAGATTTCGCTCTTGTGAACACCGACCTCAGCACCGTCACACTGGCCGACTTCGCTGGTAAAAAGGTGATCATTAATATTTTCCCTAGTGTGGACACTGGGGTCTGCGCACTTCAGCTGAAGACTTTTAGCCAGCGTGCTGCCGGTATGGAGAATGTGGTTCTACTTTTCGTGTCGCTGGATCTACCGTTCGCCTTGGGTCGCTTCTGCGGAGCTGAGGGGATTGATAATGCGGTTACAGCATCAGACTTCCGTGCACTTACGTTTGCTGAAGATTATGGTGTTGAAATGCAGGATGGACCACTCGCTGGTCTCTATGCACGCGCAACACTAATACTAGATGCTGACCATAAAGTAACCTACTCAGAGCTAGTCTCAGAGATCACCCATGAGCCAGACTACGATGCTGCTATGGCGGCCATCTAGTGAGTATTCCGTTATCTATTTCAGACGTAGCTATTAAGTACACCCATCAAATTTGATGAAAATTTCTTCTACCAACAAGTACAAACCATTTACTGGCGTCTCGCTTCCTGAGCGGGAGTGGCCAGACAAGACGATCACCGATGCCCCCATCTGGGCGAGCGTCGATCTGCGCGATGGTAACCAATCTCTGCCAGTGCCGATGAGCATCGCGGAGAAATTGGAGTATTTTGATCTACTGGTGAAGATAGGGTTCAAACAAATCGAAGTGGGCTTTCCATCTGCCTCTGATACGGAGTTTAATTTCCTGCGCAGACTGGTGAAGGAAGGTCGTATCCCGGATGATGTGACGGTGCAGGTCTTAGTCCAAGCGCGTGAGCACTTGATCCACAGGACATTTGAGGCTCTGCAAGGAGCTAAGTCTGCGATTGTGCATTTGTATAATTCTACCTCTCCGCTTCAGCGCAGAGTGACATTTTCTGATGCTTCTAAAGAGCAAATCAAGCAGATAGCGATCGATGGTGCGATACTGATCAAGGAACTCGCTCCGACACTCACTGGCACTAAATTGACGCTTCAGTATTCACCCGAGTCATTTTCTGACACAGAGCCGGAATATGCCCTTGAGGTATGTGAGGCGGTGATGGATATCTGGCAACCTACAGTTGAAAATAAAATCATCCTCAACCTGCCAGCCACGGTGGAGTGGACCACGCCAAATGTGCATGCAGACCAGATAGAATGGTTCTGTAAAAACATGCGCGAGCGGGACAAAGCAATCATTTCTCTGCACACGCACAATGACAGAGGCACTGGCACAGCAGCGACTGAGCTAGGCTTAATGGCTGGCGCAGACCGTGTAGAAGGCACGTTATTCGGCAATGGTGAACGCACAGGAAATCTCGATATTGTGACGGTCGCACTGAATATGAACTCGCACGGGATCGATACTGGGCTAGATTTTTCTAACTTATCTGAGATTAGGTATGTGTATGAGCGCGTGACTAAACTCACAGTGCCTGAACGTCAGCCTTATGCTGGTGAACTGGTATTCACTGCTTTTTCTGGCTCTCATCAGGATGCAATTAAAAAAGGGATTGATCGACGCGCTCTTGAGCTGAAGACAGATCCAGATACCGAGTTCGGTATCCCCTACCTCACGATCGATCCAATGGATATCGGCCGGAGTTATGAGGCGATCATCCGAATCAATTCTCAGAGTGGCAAGGGTGGAGTGGCTTATGTTTTGGAGCGCGAGTATGGACTGCACTTACCTAAGACGATGCATCCTAGTGTAGGAACAAAAATTTATGGAATAGCAGATAAGCTAGGGCGCGAGCTTGAGCCAATAGAAATCAAGGATGCGTTTTATAGCACATTCGTGAACACACATTCTCCGATGGAGCTGATCAATTACGAGCTAGACCACTCGGCAGGTACGCGTGGTGAGGTGTCCTGCATCGCGACCATCGAGGTGGATGGTGAAGAGCGCGAAATCAAAGGGATAGGAAATGGCCCGATCAATGCGCTGACACAAGCGCTCGATAAAGCGGGGCTGAAGAGCTTCCATCTTACAGACTACCGCTCGCACGCTGTGACTGGTGGTTCAGACTCGGAATCAGCGGCCTACATCCAGCTACAATGCGACAAAACCCCTAATCTAATCTGGGGCTGCGGGATCGATACCTCCATCGAGATGGCAGGTCTCTACGCGCTAGTGAGTGCGTGGAATGCACTTCACGAAATCAATAAATAATCATCAAAAACAGATAAATCAATCATGCTAGAATTCACACTATTTAAAATCCCAATTCGGGTGGAGCCCGTTTTTTGGATCACATTAGGCCTGTTAGGTTATTTGAGTAACAGTAACAAACCTACTGATGCTGCGATACTTGGTGCCTTACTATTTATTATAGCAGGATTTATTTCTTTATTGATCCATGAACTAGGACATGCGCTGATGATCAAGAAATACAATCTCCCAACAGAGATCGTGCTATCGTCATTCGGTGGTTACGCTACTCATCCAGCAGGGATCCTATCTCGGAAGCAGTCATTCCTTGTGACACTTGCCGGACCATTACTTCAAGTCGTGTTTGGCATGGCGGTGCTTTACTTGTCTTCTTACCTTAGTCTACCTAACTCAATGATTAGGAACTTCGTGGAATATTTATGGCTACTCAGTCTATTCTGGGCGATTTTAAACTGCATCCCTATCATACCTCTCGATGGCGGCAGAATGCTCGAGGCAGCACTGGGACCAAGAAGAATCAAACTTACCCTGACGATCAGTATGCTGGTAGCCGTGAGCGCCTGCGTGTTTGGTTTTTCTATAGGCCAACCCTTCATCGGTATTTTCATGGCGATGTTTGCGTTTCAAAACTACCAGACACTAGAGAGGTTTAAGTAGCAGCATTCTCTCACTGAATGCTTATTTCCACTCTATAGAGCGCTCAATCGGAGAGAATAAAACCGAGTGGGGATATATTCATTTGGCACATCGCTAAACTGCCATTAGTATAAGATTAATGTCATCGAACTTCATGCCCTCATCCAGTAACACGCCTCTCGAGCGCAGGTGGACCCGTTTTATTCCATTGAGCTTTCGAGGCTTGCTGGCTGCTGTCGCGTTTGTTTGGGGGCTGGAGATCATTGATCTTTTACCAGCAATAAACATGGATGCCTTTGGGGTGCGTCCTCGGAGTATTTTCGGACTGATCGGGATTCCGCTTATGCCGTTGTTACATGGAGACTTTTCGCATTTACTATCTAACACATTTCCATTTCTGATCCTTGGCTGGATTGTACTGCGAGCAGAGAAAGAGAATTTCATTGTGGCGACCGTCACCATTATTTTACTGGGCGGAATGGGCACTTGGTTGATAGGGAGAGATGACAGTATTCACATCGGGGCGAGTGGCTTGGTTTACGGTTACTTTGGCTATGTGATGATACGAGCGTTTATGGAGCGGAGGCCTAAATGGATCGCAACTGGATTATTCGTAGGAATCTTCTATGGAGGGATGTTTTTTGGAATGCTTCCGTCGTTTAATCAAGAGATCTCATGGGAAGGACATCTTTGCGGAATGCTTGCTGGCATATGGTTTGGCTGGAGGCGATCTAAGGAAAGGAAGGCGTTAAAAAACTTAGCTCTAGATCCGTTCGATTCTCTAGTAAAGTAAGATGATCAGCTTCTTTCTGACTTGTGATCATTACTGCCGCCTACTATACCCGTGCCATGCAGATCAGAAATAAGCACGGAGAGAAGATAGATCATGCCATGCATGATGTGGCCGGGGTGAATGACAAACTCATCATTCTAGCACATGGTGTGACGGGTGACATGGACCGGGAGTTCATGGTGGAACTGGCTCAGATGCTGGCCAAAATGGGCTGGCCTACGATGCGGATCTCATTTAGCGGCAACGGAAATAGCGAAGGGCATTTCACAGACTCTACTATTTCAAAGGAATGTGATGACTTAGTGGCTGTGCTGGATCAGGCTAAGGGAGTGAAGAAAGTAGCCTATATCGGATACAGCATGGGCGGTGCTGTGGGTGCGCTGACGGCGGCGAAAGATGATAGGATCAGCGTCCTGGTATCGCTAGCAGGAATGGTGCGGACAAAGCTCTTTGCTGAAACAGAATATGGTGACGTAATTCCGGACAAGGGCTTCATGTGGGATGATGAGACAACTCCCCTATCCCAGAAATTCATGGATGACCTACGCCAGATCGACACAGTAATACCAGCGGTGAAAGACCTGCGTCTGCCATGGCTGCTACTCCACGGATCTGAGGATGACGTGGTATTACCGGATGATAGTGCGTATCTATTTAATCATCTCAAGGGGAAGAAGAAGCATGTGGTAATTAATGGCACTGATCACTCATTTGCTGGACACTGGGAGGATCTGGCTGGGGAGATTGATGACTGGTTGAAAACTTACCTTTAAGTATAAAAGCACCCACTCATTACTTGAGTGGATGCTTTTGAAAATTAGTGATTAGTAACTTGTGATGATCAGATGAGCATGAGTGATGGCTGCTCTAGAAGTTTTTTGACTTCATTGAGGTATCCTGCTGCTACTGCTCCATCGACTACCCGGTGATCGCAGCTCATGCCGATGTTCATGCGCATTCCTGGGACAATCTCGCCATTCTTCACGACTGGCTTTTCGATAATACCACCGACACTGATGATCGCTGCCTGTGGTGGATTCACGATGGCATCAAAGCTATCGATCCCCCATGCTCCGAGGTTTGAGATAGTGATCGTGCCGCCATCGAATTCGTTTGGTTTGAGTTTGTTATCACGCGCTCTGACTGCCATGGCTTTGATCTCTTGAGAGATCGCCAGCAGTGACTTGTCTTGTGCGTTTTTAACTACCGGTGTGACCAGCCCATCATCCACTGCTATGGCGATAGAGACACCGACATTGGCAAACTGCACCACGCTGTCGCCATTGAATGATGCGTTGACCTCAGGCACTTTGGCGCAGGCGTTGATCATCGCTTTAACCACGAAGTCATTGAAGGTGAATTTATTTCCATGAGACTGCTCAGCTTGGGCATTCACTTGCTTTCTGAGTTCCATCAGTGGTCCAGCATCGAGTTCTACATGAAGGTAGAAGTGTGGAATTGTCTGCTTCGATGTGAGTAGGCGCCCAGCAATGATTTTTCTCATTCCACTGAGTGGGATGACTTTGTCTTCATCTGCTACTACTGGGCTTATTGCCTCAGGTGCAGGTGCAGATTGAGCAGGCGTAGATTTCACAGCTTGCGTTGGTGCTGGCTTTGCAACAGCGGCTGGAGCAGCTGCTGGATTCTCTACATCTGCTGCGGTGATTCTACCTCCTGGCCCTGTGCCTTTAATGTTAGAAACATCAATACCCTTTTCGGCCGCTATTTTTCGAGCTAGTGGTGATACTTTGATTCGTTCACCATCGGAAGTTGTCGAGCTGGCTGGAGCTGTGGCCGCTGGCGCAGCAACTGAGGTATCAGGTTCAGCAGATTCCCCCTCTTCAGCAGGTTCTGGTGAGGCACTTTCAGAAGAAGCAGAAGAAGTATCATCACCTTCTTCGGCGAGAACCCCTAATGTTGTACCAACAGGGACTTTCTGCCCAGCTTCTACAAGAATTTCTGTCAGAACGCCTTCATCGAAAGCTTCCATTTCCATCGATGCTTTATCCGTCTCAATCTCTGCGATCACATCACCAATCTCTATTTCGTCTCCCACTTTGACGCTCCAGGAGATAAGAGTCCCCTCCGTCATGGTGTCTGAGAGCTTTGGCATTTCTATTTTTACTGACATAAATTTTTGAGGGTTAGATTGAATTGATTTATGAAGCTAGTTCTCTTAGAAAATGAGACTTTGAGCAAGAATTATATACTCTATTCTCTACTAATTTCAACATGTAAGCTGGTTTACTACAAAAAACAACGCTCACTTGGCGGAACCAAGTGAGCGCTATCTCGAAAGTGTGTGTGTTTAGTATTTATTGAGTATGAAAGTATTCATAAATTAGTTGATTTAACTTACGGTGCGAGTGTCTTCATAGTCGGGATGAGACCGATTGGTGGCTCTCCAGTTCCTGACTGACCAGTAGCGCTTCCTTGCATGTCGAGCTTATAACAAGAAGTGAACAGAACTGCGAATAGAGCCATAGCGAATATTTTGATCGTGGTTTTCATAGATAAGTTTATATACTAGAGGTCTCATCGCTTAATTCAAATGAAATTATCATTATTTTCCATATTACGATAACTTAATACGCAAAGCATCGATTTCATCTAGGTTAGAACACTTAGATCTAGCGATTAAATTGGATCGTTTTTATCTCGAATGGTTTAATATTCATCGTCACCTCACCATTATTAGCTGAAATTTCACTTAGTTTATTTTCCATCAGATCTAACTCAGCCGCGGTGGACTCACGGTGGAGTGATGAGATAATACTCACCTCTCCTCGAGACTGATAGGCTTCATAAACTCTCACTACAGCATCATCTGTGCGCTCAGCCTTCTTTACTGCTTCTATAAATACACCGGGACGATTCACTGAGAAAAATGACTGAACAGGAGGCAGGTCGCCCACGTGCTCATCTGTCTGCTGGAGAACGAGCGGGACGTTGAGCGCATAAGCTTGCTCGATGACTCCTCCATCTTGCAGCGAGCCTCGATGAGGGAGCAGTGAATACGTAAAACGATGCACGCCTCTATCCGCTTCTGGGTCAGGAGCATTACCGGCTTTGAGAAGCGTTAGACGCATCTCGTTAGCCTTGATATCATAGCCATACTTACAATCATTAAGTAGCGCAACCCCATAGTCTGACTCTGAAAGGTCTGCCCATTTTTGTGCTGGCACTTCAAAGTTAGCAACATCCCAAGAAGTGTTATCGTGCGTAGATCTCTCCACATGACCATACTGGGTTTCGTAGCTAGCACGGTAGCTGGAAACATCAACTGGGAAGGAAACCTTGAGTAGCCGAGCTCGCTCCTGCCAGTCCACCTCTGTCTTGAAGTCTATTCTGCGACTACCCGCATCGATGACGATATCTTGCTCTATCTGCGACTGACCAAACGCTCGGCTCACATGGATCACAACACGAAGGTCTGTATCTTGGATGATACTTACTATACCGTGGTCTGATAGGTTTTCTACGCTTTCATTATAAAAGAAGTCTACGTCATGAGCATTTTGACTATTAGGGTAGTCTTTATGGAGTTGGAAGAGATTAGCAACAGAATATTCGGCGATGATTTCACGGCTGTTCTCAACATCATAGAGGCTGGTGATTAGTCCGCTATGATCGATCTTTAGTGTGATTAATCCATTATAAATGGTGACCCCATCTTCCGTGGATTCTACATTCACAGCTGTCAAGCCTTCTGGCAGGATCCCTTCAGACTTGGCTGGGATGACCGCGTAGCCGCACTGCGGCACGGTGACCATAGCTAGATCCCCTTCTGGTAACTCTACTACTTCATGACGGATCTGAGCGAGTGAGTTGAATATCACTACTGGGTCTGTTAGACCTTTTGTTTCGATCAAACCGCTGAGTTTCTTCATCGCAGTATTTCTGACCGCTAGCGCAATCGCTTCGATATTTGAGTAGTCAATGCGGCAGTCCTCGTAGACCCAATGGATCGATGATCCTGGGATGATGTGATGAGATTGATTCAGCAATAGTAGTTTCCAAGCGCGGTCGAGTGCACGGGCTGTTAGATTACTTTGCTTGGCTTTAATATGTCCTTGCACATCCCAGATAGGCACGTTTTTTGTGGCTGGCATTTTATCTAACAGATCGGTCTCACCGAGCGCCTGCATGATGACCTGTAGCATCTCAGCATCTCGTAGCAATAGCTCACAGCGGCGATTCATCATTTTAGTGTAAGCCTGGCTAGTGAGAGATCCTCCGTGAAGATCTAAATAGAGTTCACCCTTCCAAACTGGTGGATCCAAGTTATCCAAGTGAGCATGCTCGAAGAAATCTAATACCGTTCCGATTTCTACTTTAGGCAGTCCCTCAAAGTCACTGTAGCGGCGCGCACGCTCTATTTGATCAGCGGCAGGACCGCCGCCAGCGGCATCGCCGATCGGGATGAGTGATTTACTTACTCTATCGGCATCACAAGAATCCATTTGTGAGCGCATCACTTCCTTAGCTGTTAGATCACATTTATCGGTATCTACTGGTGGAATATGAGTGAATACTTCTGATCCATCCAGTCCTTGCCAGTTGAAGGTATGATATGGAAATTTATTGGTATCATTTCTCGTAATCTGCTGGGTGAGGAACCAATCGACGCCTGATTTTTTAAGAATCTGTGGCAGTGCTGCCGTGTAACCAAAGACTTCTGGCAGCCAGAGATCCTTTGTCTCAATATCAAACTCATCAATGATGAAATTCTTACCATGAATAATCTGGCGGATGAGTGATTCACCTGAAGAAATATTACAATCAGCCTCCACCCACATACTACCTACTATTTCCCACTGCCCACGCTTCACCGCTGCCTTTATATCCTTGTAGATGGATGGGTAATATTTCCTCATCCATAGATACTGGGCAGGCTGTGAACACACAAATCTATAATCTGGGTAGCGCTCCATATAGCGCAATACTGTAGAGAATGTACGGACGCATTTACGGATCGTTTCACGCAGTGGCCAATAATAAATAGCACCATCATAAGCGTGACCGACGGCGGTGATCTGGTGAGTAGTATCGCCATTTCTCTTGCTGAGTACTTCTGCTAAAACTCCACGTGCTGGCTGAATACAGTATTGATTTGAATACTCTAGCTCCTGGCATGCTTCATTCAGCGCGTGCAAAAGCTGCCCCCTACGCGGCTGGTCCTCTGACATCACAAACATCGCATCCGCAGTACTAGTGAAATCCATCAATAACTGGTAGGCTTCTTCATCATGGGTAGCTAGCTCGGCGGTGTGGAGCCTGAACATTGGTTCACTATCATATTCTGGCATCAAAAGATCGTCATCGCCCTGGGATAGTTGTGCTACTACTGGATTTGCCGCTGCTTCTATATAAAACTCTATTTCTTCGCCCCCTAAAGCGGAGTCGAGCACTGGGATAGATTGGCAGTTTCTATTCACTGCGATGACTGGCTTACCACCCATCCAAACGGTCCCTTCTCTGCCAAAACCATCTCCTTCTTCGAAGCTTAGATTAACTATCGCCACCACCTGATCACCCTGCCAATCTAGTGGCACGGTGCCGCTGAATTTGAACCAAGTAGTGTCCCATTTAGCTCCCCAAGCATCACCTATCTCGAAGGATTTAAATGGTAATGATATGGCATTTCCATAAGGGATAGGCTCGCCACCTACATGCACAGCTTCTACCCTAAGTTTATATTTATTTCGCTGAATCAGCGGACGAATAAAACGCTCTGGAGCCAACATAATACGCTCCTCGATGACTGAAATTAACTTTTGCATATTTCTAAATTATTTTTTATTAAGCTTACTCGCCACTTTTAGGTCGATTAAAAAATTAGCGCTACCAAACTGCTTCACTGCACCCTCTTCTCTCACCAAGTATTCAAACACTTTAATAGGCGGCACCCCCTTTACTGTGGACATGAGATAGACACGGATACAGAGCGCTTCCTTTCCGGTGCTTCCCTCTAGTGATTTCGTGGCGAACTGCACCTCGTTTAACCCATCGACTCCACCGCCCACTACTACCTCAGACGTCTTAGTGTCTTGGAATCTGTGGTCAGAAATTTTATTTACCTTCATTTTCACCTCTCTGCCAGGGCAGAAGGCATAGACCTTTGCGATGTATTTAGCAGTATGCACAGCGATAGGCATCTGCGGTACGACTCCTGATGGCTGAAAATCTTTCTGCTGGATGTAGCTAAAGTCCCCTTCCTTGATTTTTATGCGCACATCTTTGAGGTCAGTTAAGCGGATAAATTCTGCTTTATCATACTTCCACCTTCCACGCTCGTTTATGAAATCTAGTAGTAGAATATTCTCTGTTGGATTCCCTCCGACTCCGAAATCTATCTTACCAAAATAAACAGCAGTAGCAGTAGCACCCTTTGCTGAGACGCTGAGCGGCTTAAGCCCAGCTAATGCCGGCGGGCTAGCCGGTACTTGGAATATCCATGTAGGGAATGGCTTTTTTTCAGAAACAATCCGATTTTTGATATGAACCTGCCTATGAGTGGCGGTGTATTGCGCCCATAAGTTGTAATTTTTCTTGATCATTGCAGCTCTCCACTGCATGTAAACAGCATCGAGTTGGGTTTTCAGCTGAATATCGACAGAGGCTTGAGCATTGGTCTTCGTATCAGCCAGACAAAAGGTGATGAGAACTGAACAGAGAGTTAGAAGACGTTTATTCATGAACAAACATTGACACCTAATTGATAAGATAGAAAATAAAAAAAACAACGTTTACAAAAGAATCAACAAGAACCATTCTTTTATAAGTCACTATGGAGCCAGAAATCATCACCGACCAGAAGTCACCAATCAATCTCAAGCGCGGACAAGAGCTGCTAAAGCGTGAGGCTGCACACACGTATAAAAGACTCGGTAAAACTAAACTCGATGCTCATTTCTTGTATCCTGAGGATTTCTACGAAGGCGAGCAGCGCACTGTCATCGTATTCTTTCACGGAGGAAAATGGGACAACCAAATGATCGACCAGTTCGCTCCTCAGGCGCTCCACTTTGTGCTACGTGGTGCTGTGGTCGTACTCGCAGAATACCGCGTTTCATCGATCCACCATACCACTCCGAAAGAGTCTATAGAAGACGCTCAGTCAGTCATCCTATGGCTCAGAGAAAACCATCTTGATGTCGGTATCGACCCACAAAAAGTCATTGCCTGCGGCGCAGGAAGTGGCGCTCACATCGCTCTCTGTGCTGCGCTCAATGCTAATGTTGAAAATAACGGGCTCTTCGATAGTCGGCCGAATGCACTAGTCCTCTATAGCGCGATTATTAATACAACTAAGAAGACTGAAGCATACCAACTTTTCGAGGATAAGAAATCTGCCATCAAGACTAGCCCAAATCGCTGTATTAAAAGAAATGCGCCACCAATGATTTTCTATCACGGCTCAGCGGATCAGACTACGGCGATCGATGATGTGGAGCAATTTACCAAAAAAATGCGGCGTAAGAAGAACACTTGCATATTTTATCCATTCCAGCGCGGCACGCACAGCTTCTTTAATTTTAATGTGAACCAGCAAAGCTTCGTTCAGACACTAGAAAGCTCAGACTGCTTTATGGCAGATCACGGCTATCTTAAGGACGCACCAGAAGGCACGTTTATTGGCGACTACAAGTAGTCCCTCCATCCTCTCCCTAGCCCAGGCAGCACACCTTTGATCCTACCATTCGGGATTTCCCCACCAGCCAGCTCGATAATGTTTCGCACCACCCAGCAACAATTTGATCTCGGGATGCCAGCACGTGTTTTACCCCGTGGCCAGACGCCGTTGAATACGTAGCCCTCGTGCATCTCTTCTTGTATTTTGAGAGCTGCTGAGATCACCGTATCGGGCCAGTCCTTTTCACTCACACCCTGTGGTGGTAAAATTTCTAACTGCCCGCGTTTAGATTCTCTATTGAAGTCACGTTTATAATTTTTCAGCACGCGTAAGAGCTTGCCATTGCGTGATCCAGAAAAGGACGTCTTCTCTCCTCTATGGTCAGTTATTTCCAGCCACACATGAGTTCCTATGCCTAGAAAAGAACCTGCTGCTATGTTTGACTTTATAAATACCATCTTACTTAAAATACTCGTGATTTATCTTAATTTAAATATGGCTCACCAGAACAAACTCACCAGCCTCCATGGCGCGGGTAAAAAACGTCTGCAAAGCAGGAAATAAATCCTCTAACATCAAGTCTGTTTCATCACCTGGAATCAAATCTACTAATTGCATTCCTTCCAATCCTTGTTGAGCTCTCGCCACCTGATCTTGACTGAGCACACGTATCTCCCCATGGTCAGTGTGAATCTGAGAATGTCTCCCCTCTTTCGTGATCATCTTAAGCACCAAGTTCTGCGGAAATTTCTCTAATAAAGCTGGCCACAAGCTTTCGAACGCAAAGTTCATTCCCTCACCACTCCAGCGCCCTTCCATCAGCTGCACGATCTGGCTAGGATCTCCAGCCGCTGTCATCGAACTCAGCATCTCATCCTGGTCAAAGCCCATGTCCTCCACCGTGTCGATCACGGCCTCAGGATTCCCCATGAATTCATCAAACCCATCCGCTGGCATCCGTGTGAATACCAAAATCTTCTCTTCCTGATTTAAGTCACCCATCTCCCTATCCTTTATCATCAACGTATTTCCACTGACCTTTATACTTTCTGAAGCGAGAGTTCTCTTCGATCTCACTAAACTTTCCATCACAATGATACTGTGCACAGAACTCCACTTTACCCTTTTTATCTTCAGCCGTTCCCTTGCTCTTACTCAAGATTACTAAATTTCGCCACAGCATCGTATCCACCATATTATCCAGCTTCTCTTGCAGATTCTTCTCCCTTACATCAGGATGCGTAGAGCTTACTAAGTAGTCCACTAGCCTAAAGAAAAATGCCGAGTAACGAGCACGCATCAGCAACTCAGCAGTCGCTGGCTGCGCCTTCCCGATATGATATGGCCGGCAGCAGTCAAAATACATCTTCTTACTCCCACAGGGGCAATCCGTCCGCGAGCGGATCTTCAGCATAGGTTCGTCGTCGATGTCCATGCACATTTCTTAACAAAACACCGACGCTTTGCCTAGCTATTTGCAGTGATAATTTCAGCCCAATTAAGCTCAAATTCTTTTGATGCTATTTAAAAATTCCGCCAGCCAACTGAAACATCAGCGCATTATCAGAATCTGGCTTGTAAAATAATCCTTCCAACTCAGTAATACTCTTGTCCAGACCATCACAAGTACTGTGCCGGAGGTCTACAGAATATTGGGCAAACTGAGAGTTCACGACTCCACCATGAGATGCCTATTGGCTTGAGCTAAGCAGTATAAGCATTCATCTAAGTCCGCTGCGCCAGAATCCGTCTAGCGGTTTCTTGCCCTGAAGTGATGGCTCCTTCGATGGAGGTCGTGCTGTGTTGGTCTCCGCAGAGAAACACTCCCTCTAGAGCATTTGCGGGTTGTTCGGTAGAAGGCGTTTGCTCTGGAAGAGCACGCCCAATGCGATCAGTCCGCAGGTGACTCCAAGTCGTAACTTCTTGCCCAAACCACGAGCGTAATTCACTGAGAACTCGTGCTAGAAAATCATCCTCATCGTGAAGTCCAAGAATAGAAACTGATACCAGCGACTGTCCCTCGGGTGCGTAATCACGTGATAAATCCGAGGGCACAGAGACATTGTTAATCAGGCTATTGGGGTCACCAGAAAGGGCAATGATGGCTTCGTTAAGTGGAGAATGAGCTGCCGAGAAGTAACAGTTCGTGACCGACCGCCACTTTACCACAGGCAAGGCGAGCGCAGGAAGCAGCTTTTGCGCGGCATCGCTTGGGACGGCGAGGACGAGGTGATCAAAAGTAAGTCTCACGCCTGATGCTAAGATGACCTCACCGCCTATTACTTCAGACACTTGGGTGTTGCAGTGTAAGACTCCAGCAGCTAGGCGGCCCGATAGCTGACGGGGGATTTCCTCCATTCCTCTGGCTGGTAATGAAGCCGAACCCTCGGTGAACATCTTGAAGGTAAATTCAAACATTCGGCTGGAAGTGCGGAGTTCGTTTTCTAGAAAAATGCCCCCATAAAAACTTCGGAAAAACCGATCTATCATACCGTCACTAAACCCAAACTTCTTGAGATAGACCTCTGTTGCTAGGTCTTCTCGTTTCTGTATTTTATCGATCGAGGAGAACTTGAGTGAAAAGCGAAGCTTCGCAACAAGTATCTTATCCATAAGATTACCAATCGGCGAAAGAGCACTTGAAAAGAGGCTCCTTGGTCGGCGGAAGACATCCATTAGGCGATATTTCTTTCCCTTTTCAAAAATAATCGCACCAGGCTCAAAAGACTGAAGATCCAGTGCCGCTAAATCTAACAGCTGCCCGGCATTTGGATAGGCATCTAAGTAGACCTGAAAGCCGCGGTCCAGGAGGAAGCCCTCTACCTTATCGGTGCGGACTCGGCCACCAGGTGCATCATCTTGTTCAAGTACTTGGACGCCCACTCCTTCTTTGATGAGCTCTAGTGCGCATGCGAGGCCTGAGAGACCGGCACCGATGATGATGACTTCTTGAGTGTTTGAGGACATGATGAGTTGCTTAGAATAGTTGTTAAGAATTTAATAGAGATCACATCACTAGCTTTGACGCTTTTTTTTCCTACTACCGTGTTTGATGAAGACGTCTTTCGCTTCCATTCTAGCCGCTAATGTTTGCTTCACTGCATGCACTTGTTGTTGTGCATAATGGTAAGCCTCGATGTGTTCAACGATCGGTGATGGATAATCTTTTCCAATCGTGCAGTCACAAAACATCTGCTCCATTTCCGGCATCTTACTAGGATTATGTATATATGAATTGGGCACATTCTTAAGTTCTGGAACCCACCGTCTGATGAAGACACCCTCAGGATCTTGATCGATTGATTGCTTGTAGGGAGAGTAAACGCGTATTGTATTTATCCCCGTAGTCCCGCTTTGCATCTGTACCTGACTCCAGTGAATACCTGGCTCATAATCTAAAAAGTAACGCGCCAGCTGCTCACCAGTTTTTTCCCAGTGCAGCCATAAATGATAACTCGCAAATGACATCACCATGGCACGCATTCTAAAGTTTAAGTATCCAGTCGCTTTTAACGCGCGCAGGCAGGCATCAATAAATGGAAATCCTGTTTGCCCATCACGCCATGCTATATATTTTGTCTCATCCCAAGAACCAGAATGAGAGCGCATTCCATCAAAGGCACGTGAGATATTAACTTCATTGATATTCGGCTGATCTTCCAGCTTCTGCATGAAATGACAGTGCCAGCTCAGCCTCGATAAAAAAGACTTCATACTTGCTGCCCAAGCTCCGCTGGCACGTTGCTTCACTTTAATCTCGGCAGCTATAATCAAAGCTTCTTGATACACTTGCTTGATAGAAATACAGCCCCAGCTCAAGTAAGGAGAAATCCGGCTACAGGAATCGAATGCCGTCAAAGGGCTGGACATTTCCTTTCGATATTGAGCACCGCGTTCTTCTAAGAATGACTTGAGATAATTTCTAGCCTCAAGCTCACCGCCCTTCTGTCCAATTTGTAACTGCCGTTCCTTTAAGTTTAGATCTTTTGCAGAGTGGATCTTGCCATAGTTGGGCAATGTCGGGCTTGAGAGACTCTCGGGAGTCGGGTGGATCTCTTGACGCATTTTCTTCTCCCATCTTTTTGCCCAGCCATCTCTAGATTTTAATTTCCTGATCACTCCATTTTGCGAAAATTCCTGCCATCCCACGTTGTGCTCACTTGCCCATTTCGCTACTGCCAGATCTCGCTGAAAGGTAATCTCTGTACCCACTTCTCTATGGCTCCATAAGTCCGACATCCCATAAACATCATAGAGACGTTGGAAAATCTGTAAGGCATCCCCTTTAACTATCGCGATCTTACCACCTAATTTAGCAAAGCCCTCCCGCAGCTCAACAAGTGATTCATTAATAAACTGAAGATGAATCGCGTCAAAGTCAGGCTGATCTATCACCTCAGATTCATAGATATATATACCCAAAACCTCTCCATTTTCGCTAGCTCTGAGTAAAGGTAAGTGATCAGACAACCGTAAATCACGTTTGAACCATACTACATTCATCATATTAGATTATGGTTTTGCGTAGCTTAACTGAGCGACTTTATTGATTGAGAAGTAAGTATCAAGGGCCGTAGATGCTAGTGAACCGCTCTCTATCAAATCGATACTACCATCGCTATGGAGAGCATCCTCTGGCATCTCAATCAACTGCACACGGCCGATGATCAATTTAGTATTATTAGCTTTGATATCGACAATATCTTCCAAGCTGAGAGCGTATTTGATGCGACTTTCTTTGACGAATGGTGCAATCACATTTGGATGGAAATACTCATTTATCCCTACTGCAGAAAATTCTGAGGTTTGCCCAGGATAGCGTGCAGAACACTGGTGAGCCTGTTCAAGTATCTCTCTATGCACATGGTTAAGTGTCCATGACTCGGTATCTAATATGTTTCTCAAGGTATGTCGATCTACAGTATCTGGACGAGTTACCATGCCTATCAGCATTGGGTTAGAGCCGAGATGTGTAATACTAGAAAACGGGGCAAGATTTGTGGTTCCGTTGAGCGATTGCGTTCCGACAAGACAGATGGGTTTAGCCCCAGGCAGAGAAGTCGCAAGCTGCACTCGCTGAAGTTTTTCCATAGCATCAATGTCCGCCGAGTTGATAATCATGCCTCATCATAGACCAAATGACGTAGTCTGCAAATTTATAACAATTAGATCTGCTCCAGTGCCTATCAAGAAGAAGAATAAAATAAGTCTGAACCGTTAAATTCACTCGGAATAACAACCCAATCCCACAACCTCAGTTTATAAGATTACGACTCAAACTCACGATGTTACTCTAATAAGCAGTTGAACATTATTTCTGGGCTATCCGGCCTAAAGATCTAAACCAAAGAAGTCCCGCATCACTTCTCGGTAAACTTCTAATTTAAATCCTGGCAGCCAGCCAGCATCGAAGTCCTCTGGCATCACCCAATCAAAATCTCGAAACTCGGGGTTATTTTTACCTAGGTCTGGTCCTTTCGCTTTTTTCTTCAGTCGACATAGGAAATAAGTCTGCTCCTGGCCATCCCATTTCTTATTCGATCGGATATGCGCTGGGTAAAAATAAAAATAACCATCACGGTATTCGGTCGTCTTATAGTCCTCGGATGGGATTCCCACTTCTTCCATGATCTCGCGCTCCAGAGCCTCTAGGCGAGATTCTTCACCATCCACCCCACCCTGAGGAAACTGCCAAGCCCCTCGGTCATTCTTCCTCTCGCAGACTAATATCTCACCCTTTTTATTCAGGATGATCGCGGCTACGTTAGGACGAAATTTAGGCATGACAATAAATAAGCATCTTTTTTCAATTCTTGCAATCTAGGTTTTGACGAATTATTGTAACTTATCACAATGAATATCCTATACCTATTCATAAGCCCAATCATAAGCCCAATCACAAACACTATGAAATCACTAATCAAACCAGCTCTATTCACGGCCCTCGCCTCATTCTTAGTCCTAGGCCAGGTTAGCCACGCTCAAGACAAAGATAAAAAAGAGAACACTGACGTCACCACTAGCTCTAAAAGATTCTGGGAGGCTAATCTACCCGGAGGTAACTACATGGTCGCGCTCGATAGAATTTCAGCAGTCAGCAAGCACTCCTACATCGTCAGCAAATCACTGGTCGTCCACGAAGTCAATGTGCAGACCAGCGGGTCAGGGTTCGTGAGATTCTATGCCTTCGACGTTCCTGGTGAGAACAGCGAAGCCAATGTAGCGAAAAACCTCATTGAACGAGGTAAGGGTATCATAGAACTCGGCGGTAAAAGAGCAGGAATAGATACCAATACCACCGTAGAAAAAGAATACCCCGTCACGACCCATGCCCACACCATCGAATACAGACTCTTCGATAACGGTGACCTCAACCAACTCTACAGCTCACTCAAGCGTGCCTGGAGAGAAAACAGAGGCCGTAAATTTAGCGTTAGGTAAGCTCCTGTGATCAACCAAACCGTCTTCACCGCCATCGACTTCGAGTCCGCTGGCACCTGCGCTGGGGATACTGATACACCAGTCCAGATCGGCACTGCCACATGGTCTCTAAATGACCCTGAGCCCGAGTCAAATCTACTCTCGGACACTTGGATGTCCTACATCCACACAGATCGAAAAATCACTTGGGCGGCGCAGCAAGTCCACGGCATCACCAAGGAGCAACTCACTGATGCCCCAAAGCTCATGCTGCTCTGGCCAGACATTAAGCGCCGCCTCCACGGGAATGTCGTGGTTGCTCACGGTCACGGCACAGAGAAACGCTTCCTCAGAGCCTTTCCAGCCCATGGATTTGGACCATGGGTAGATACTCTCCACCTCGCCAGAGCCGCCTACCCTACCTTAAATGACTATTCCCTAGGTAGCATCTGCTCCACACTCGAACTAGAAGAAAAAATTTCTACTTTATCCGCAGCAGCATCACCAAACGATCAACTCACTTGGCATGATGCCCTCTACGATTCTATCGCCTCAATTGTACTTCTCCGACACATCATCCAGACCTTTTCCCTCCAAGACTCAGCTATCACCCTCCTTACCAGACCCAACACGACAGCTTGGCGCAAAAATAGAGATTCTAGCTAAATTTAAACTTTCCTTACTTTCTCCATTGACATGTTCTCTCGAATAGTGTTCAAATAGATACATGAATGACAAACTCACTAATCGCCAACAAGAAGTCTATGATTATCTCAAGCGTGAATCCAGAGTCACTGGAGTCATGCCTTCTACCAGAGAGATCCAGCATTTCTTTGGATTCGCTAGCCAAACTGCTGCCATGAATCACCTCCGCGCACTGGAGAAAAAACAAGTCATCCAGCGCGTTCCCGGTAAGGCCAGAGCCGTCATCTTCCCAGAGGAGCTAGATCGCGAAGAGATCGTGGATATTCCTATCTACGGAAATATCGCCGCGGGTATGGGCCAAGACGTGGACCACGAGAAAGAAGGCTGCCTCTCTATCGATATCCGTAGCCTAGGCCTCAGACATAACGCCCGCACCTTCGCCCTCAAAGTCCGTGGAGAATCGATGGTAGATGCCCACATCTGCGATGGTGATACCGTCGTCCTAGAATTCCGTGAACCTAGAAAAGGAGATGTCGTCGCTGCTCTCATCGATGGTGAGACCACTCTCAAACGCTATGTCGTAGAAAATGGTAAACCCTTCCTCCGCGCTGAGAACGAACTCTTCCCAGACCTTATCCCAGCCCGAGAACTCATTATCCAAGGCGTCCTAGTAGCACTCGTGAGAAACGCTGCATAGGACAACATCCATAGATCAAATTGTAGCAGGCTATTCGTTTTTAATAGTCTATTACGTTTAGATTAGATCATTTTTGAGAAAGTGCAGCCAAGGCTTAAGTATTAAAATGATGATGAAATGTTTAACACCTATGGCCACCTTAGAATGCATCAGAGGAACCGCGACGGATAAACACCAACAATGGATTCGCCCAGAAATCAAGATTCTAGGAAAGCCGTCAAGCAAAGGTAAGTGGCAGCCCTGGGAAAAGCAATTCAACAAACAGGACTTCTCCAAACCCTTCAATCGCCCTAAAGCTAATAAAAAATAAACATTACCAATTGCAGGTCACTATCTAGCGGCCCAAAAAAGCATTATTTCTAGCGCATCTGCTTGACAGTTAGCTGATTTTCTGCAATCTCCACTACCTTGCTGCGTCGGAAACGCAGAATAACCAATTAATCATCATGAAATCAGAAATCCATCCAGAATACAACCCAGTCATCTTCCAAGACATGACATCAGGTAAGCGCTACTTCACTCGCTCAACAGCGAAGTCCGCTAAAACTGAAAATGTTGACGGTGTTGACTACTTCGTCATCTCAGCTGGTGTTACTGCTGATACTCACCCATTCTTCACAGGTAAATCTACCTTTGTGGATACTGAGGGACGTATCGACAAGTTCACAAAGAGATTCGGTTCGGTTCGCCGTGCCAAGAAGCCATCACTCAGCGAATAACATTCCGAGACTGGCTTGTTTTGGCTTTTTATTAAGCCTCCACAATCATCAAATCACTTTAAAAATAAAGCCATCTTGCTTAGCAAGATGGCTTTTTCTTTGTTTAAATTGTAGTGCTATACCATTTTAAGGGCTCTCACTAAAGGTTCCTTCGGTCACACCTAGTTTCTCCATGACATCGAGGTCTTGCCAGAGCATGTGGCCGTCTGATCTACCGTCCATGAGTTGTTGGTATGCCTGGATGGTCATGAGTGCTTCATCTTTCGTTTCATCGAGTAGATCGATACGGTATTTCCCCAGCCCAGCCTTGGCCAAGTCGTCATGAAATCTCGCTCCTGTCTGTGCTCTTCCATTGAACAAGGTATTTCTACAACCTACATCTGCTGTGAGTGTGTGCAACTGCCCTACTCTATCCCTGAGCTGGACTTTATGCTTATCACAAGGTCTTCCACAGTCCTTAGCACTAGTGCCTTCACTCAAGAAAGTACAGAACACGCAGTGCTCCATATGAAACATCGGCATGTGCTGGTGAATCGTTAGCTCATACCAGTTTTCAGGAGACTTATAAAGCATCTGCTTCACTTGGCTGATATTCAGATCATAGGAGATGGTAAGGTGATCGAGGTTACCTTGCTCCTTGAGTATCCTTGCCGTGATAGGATTCGCACAGTTAAGCGAGAAATCTCCTGTTCGGTAGAAATCTTCCCGGTCTTTAAAATACTCAATGGCACCTAGATTACGGATCAGCACCCCATCAGCTTGTGCCTTGTCGATGAACTTAAAGTAACCCACCTCGCTCGGTTTCTGGATCCGTGGGGTGGCTAAATGGATCGTAGCGTCAAGACCAGAGTCTCTCACTATTTTCACCGCATCCTTGTATCTACGGATGTCTTCGTAGTCTGCATAGATACGTTTGATCCCAGCCTCTAATGCCGCCTCCACTTGATGTGGATGACGCGTTAAGATACTGAGTTCATTTACCACTTCTTGTTCCTCCCCCATATCAGCAAATAGGTCATTAAGTTGGTTTTCTGATCGTTGATAAACATCCGTGATAACCACTCGGTCATCTAGTTCGCTAACCAGACTTCTACGCAGTCTATTAAGTGCGGACACCGGCATCATGACCTCTCCTATTAGGTTATTTTCTACTACAGACAGTTCATAAACAGTTTCGCCTAGACGTGAGAGCTGTTTCTCTAACAGTTCAGTATTCACTGGTCTGTTCTGAGCTTGTTCTAGTAAATCATCTGATTTAACAGAAATGCCGCTACAGGATAACACCATTGGCTCACCGACAGCTCCACTCACACTGATGCTAAGCTTTTCTTTGTTCAGCTTTGGCTTCACATTCTTCCAAAGTGCTTTCACCTCGGAATTAAGTTTAGGATCATCTGTTTTCCAGATCCCCTGCCCTACACGGACGCGTGTCCAGTCAACATTTGAGTGCTTCTCATGAAATTTTACTGTATCACCATCGACGCGGAAGATTCTACCTCCTTGCTCATCGTTTCTATCCTCACCAGCATCAAAGACAATACCATCGCCGGATTTAAGATCGGTATTCCCAGTCCACTTTACCTGCACATACCCCTTACCCACTTGAGTGATCTCACCGACATAAGCACCTCGCTTTTTACCGAATTTACCATGAGTTAAATACGGATGGTTGGTTCCCTCTAGCCAACCAGTTGATAGACCACGTGAGAAAGTCATTTCGAGTGCGTAGCGATCCCGCTCAGTCACGGTGGACTCTCGCTTTGCAACAGCATCGTCAATCGCTTTACGATAGACCTTAGTGACCGCAGCCACATATTCTGGATTTTTAAGTCGTCCTTCTATCTTAAATGAAACAACCCCCTTCTCGATAAGCTGCGGGATCACATCCACTGCAGCTAGATCCTGTGGGCTGAGCAGATAACGAACTTCTTCCATTTCCTTTGTCTCGCCATCCACAACTAACTCATACGGCATCCGACATGCTTGAGCGCACTCGCCACGGTTCGCTGAGCGTTTCCCTAAGGACTCACTCGTGAGGCACTGACCAGAATAAGCCACGCAAAGTGCGCCGTGAACGAAAACCTCAAGTGGCACACATTCTTTGGGTTTAAATTTACCGATCTCATCGATCGATAATTCCCGCGCTAACACTGCACGCTCTAATTTATAAAGTGAATCTACAAATTCTAATCCCTCCGGCGAAGTGAGTGTCATCTGAGTTGAAGCATGAATCTCTAGTTTCGGCGCCACATGCCTAGCAATACGGGCAAGCCCTAGATCCTGAACAATAATGGCATCTACTCCGCTCTCTTCTAGAAGCCTCAGCTGAGCCTCAGCAGCCTCCAGTTCACCTGTGAAAATAAGGGTGTTCATGGTGACAAATCCACGCACTCCGTGAGCATGGAGGAACTTCATCAGCTCTGGTAGATCTTCTTCAGTGAAATTATCAGCACGTAGACGCGCATTAAATTTGCTCAGCCCGAAGAAAATGGCATCTGCACCATTGATGACAGCAGCCTTAGCACAATCCCAGTTCCCTGCTGGAGAGAGCAGTTCAGGGTCACGATGATACTGAAGGGATTCTGGCGTTGCTTGAACTGGGTTTGACTGGGACATGTGAGCGACACCCTAGCCGAACCAACCATCAAGGTCAATCAATCTGAATGACCACAACAAAAAATTGTTTTACTAAAATATAAACAATAATCTATTTGTAGTTCGCTTTATGTTGAATAGGTGTCAGAATTTTAACTAACTACTAAAAATAAAATGAAATTAATCACAACTTTTACCATCACTTTACTAGCGGTATTATCATTCAACCTCAAAGCCGAAGATACTGATAAAAAATTATCAGATTTCAAATTTTCTGAAACGGTCATAGGAGAAAAACCAACCAGCAAATACCTCAAGGGCAAAGTCGTCGTCATTGAATACTGGGGAGTGCGCTGACCCCCTTGTATCGCAGGAATGCCCCATCTGGTTCAGATGGACAAAAAATTACGTAAGAAGGGACTCGTCATCATCGGTGCTGAATCACAAGGAAGTAGTGATGAGCAGATCAAAAAAGTAACCGATAATGCTAAGGTAGAATTCACGATAACAAAGGGCGTTCAGGGACCAGTGCAAGTGCGTGGTATCCCAGTCGCTCTCATCTTCGATGTGTCAGGGAAAATGATCTTCCAAGGCCATCCAAGTGGCGATGAGTTTGAGAAAACAGTCAAACAAGCTCTTAAAGAAGTGAAACTTAATGATGATGCAGACAAAAAGAAACCGAGAAAATCAAACAAGCCTCTCGTTTCTCTGCGCAAATGGACGAACGCTGAAGGCAAGAAAATAACCGCCTCAATTACAGCGGTAAACGGTGACGAAGTAACTTTCAAGTTATACAACAGTAAAGTAGTGAAATATCAACTCAGTAACCTTTCTGATGCAAATCAAGAAGTGATCAAACTAGCACAAGCAGCTATTCTGAAAGAAACTGAAGAATAAAATAACCACCTTTTCATCACATCATTTATCAATATATTTCACCTCGTTCTGTGTGATAGGAATGCTAATAGGCTCCAGTTCACACAGGACGGGTATGATGACTCATTTCACTTCAGCCCTTAGCTCTCTTGCATAATTATTTGGCCAGTTAGCAGGCGCTATCCCTTGTTCACATTCATGCTGCGGGTCTAATACTAACCTTGATGCTACGGTGACAGATTGATTACTCCCACGATGCATATTCGACTTAAGTTTATCAATTTCGTGTTCACCGAGTGATACCCACTCAAATGACGTGAATTGTTTTCTAGATGGGTTCCAAGCTGCCTTACCAAGAAGCTTACCAACGTAAGACTCTTTGCACCATTTAGAATCGGCATGCATATTAAATGTTCCTCTGTAATAAATAACTACTTGCTTATTAGTAGAAGAAACCACTTTCATTTCCATTTCAGCTTTCTGAATATGCTCAGCCCACCATGCTGAGCGACCTGTGATAAGGTGGCTGTTAAGTAACATTGTATTCAACGCCTTTGGGGCAACTTTTTCGAGAGTGCCTTTGGCTGTATTGCTTGGAACAAATTGAAGTTTCTCTAGCCCAGAGAACCAAAGTTTATCCACTGTCACAAAAGCAGGATGGCGGATATCGAATAAGTTCATTTCAGAAAATTGATAGCTTCGCGTGGTATTACGGAGCTGAAGCCAAGGTCTAGGCGGGGATAAACTAGACTCAACTGGCATTGATCTATCCTTTTCTGTTAAAAGCACATCCCCCAGCCTTTCAGCTCTAGACATCATTTGATATTCTGTGATGCTTTGCTTTAGCTGAGCGTTTATTTTATCCACATCTGGTAACGGCCAGCCCCAGCCTATCTGTTTGATAAGCTTTCCCGATGGAGTGACTATATAAACTCCTTGATGAATACCATGTTTCCCTTTTGAGAGTGATTTCTTCAGAAACTGATATTCACCTTTGGCTTTGAGAGTGTCTGACAGATTCTTATATGCCACATCACTACTCGCTAGACTCACAAAGTCAGAATTAAGCATTTCGATGAATTTTTCACTTTGTAAGGCAGACTGCCTTATCTTAACACCATTCTGTCAACAGTTAGATCGATGATCACCAAAGAACAGGATCATCACGATGGGTTTATCCTTTTGGTATGCCTCACGCTGGGCACCGAGCACATCGTTTTTCCAGTCTACTTTAAAATAAAGAGTTTCCTCAAGAGTCTGAGAAGCATGGGCTGATACGGCATCATAGGTTTTCCAAGTTAGCTCATTGGGAGGAGCTTCAGTGAGAGGATCAGCAAAGGAAATGCTGGTTGAAATACTGGCGAGAACCAGGCTCTGGAATAATTTCTTCATAAGAGTATTTAAGGGTGAATCGATCATAGGTTACAGCGCTAAAGTACGAACCCAATCCCTATTCCCGATAGAACGACAAGCCAGACAGGAACCCATTTCTTATAAATAACGATAGCTAAGGCAAGCGCTACGCTAGCTTCAAGGACATTACTAATCGCACCAGCTCGGAGCATGTAAACGAGAGCAGCTAGGATAAGCCCGACCACTGCCGCGCTAGCACCTTTGAGCGCAGCTCTAACATAGGTAATGTTTTTATAGGCATTCCATATGGGCATCCCAATCGTCAATAAAATCATCCCAGGCAGAAAAATAGCGATGGTTCCCAGTGCTCCGCCCAGCCATGGATTACCATCGACTCCAACTAAGGACCCGATATAAGTTCCAAAAGTAAACATAGGACCAGGCACTGCTTGGGCAAGACCATAGCCTGCAAGAAATTCATCCTGCGTCATCGGGCCCTTCTGCGTCATCAGGCCCTTCCCCACAGTTTCTGCCTCTAACAGCGGTAAAACTACATGCCCCCCGCCAAAAACCATTGAACCAGTTTTAGTCAATCCAGCTAGCATCGTAGCCTCATTGTCAGTAAATCTCACCGATGAGATGATGACCACAGCTGCAACGAAACATCCCAGAACAACAAGGCTCACCCATGGATGGTTGAGCTTATCTTTAGCCTGATTGTCTGAAGGAGTAATCTTTCTAAATAATACAATACCTAGCATCCCGCCTAACAGAATTAATAGAGGTTGCAGCAATGGAACCTGGAAAATAATCAGTATAGCAGCAACTAGCACCGCGATCGATAAGCCCTTAGCATTTGGGCAGAGGCTCTTCTGCATTCCTAGAACAGCATTTGCAACCACCGCGATGGCAACAATTTTCAACCCTTGAATCCACCCACTGCCAACCCATCCATCAAGGAAATCCATGCCACTCACGAAGAGGATCATTAGGATAGCTGAAGGCAGAGTAAAACCGAGCCACGCTCCGAGCCCACCAAGCCATCCACCTTTTTCATAACCTATCGCTGCTCCTAATTGACTACTTGCAGGACCAGGCATAAATTGACATACTGCAAGTAGCTCAGCAAATCGCTCCTCACTAAGCCATTTCAAACGTTCCACATACGCATTTCTAAAATAAGCCAAATGCGCAACAGGCCCACCGAACGATGTCAGCCCTAGTTTCAGCGACTCTAAGAAACAAATCAGAAAATTCATACCCCGTAGTCAACTTTTTCCACATGAAAGCAAAGCAAAAAATCTGTTTAATAGGCGGTACTTTTGACCCCATCCATCTGGGGCACACCTATATCGCTGAGAAATGCTATCGTGAGCTAAATATGGACAAGATCATATTTCTACCGTGTAAGCAATCTCCACACAAACTCACCAAAAAAAATGCACCTGATCATCATCGATTAGCGATGTGTCAGCTTGCTGTATCATCATTTCCATGGGCGGAGGTGGATGACTATGATCTCACCGCTCCATCGCCGTCTTACTCATGGAGGACGGCAGAGGTCATAAAGGAAAAACACCCTAATGCAGAGCTCTTCTGGTTAATGGGAACAGATCAGTGGGAGGCTATCTTGCGCTGGGATAGACCGCAATATTTAGCCAGTCTGGTAAATTTCATCGTCATTTCTAGAGGTGCCGAGCCAGAATATATTGATGGATTATCAGCCCTTAAAATAGGAGGTTCACATTCTGCATCATCTACTTATGTAAGAAAAAACACCTCTTCTTGTCAAACTCGCGCTTGGCTCAACCCTCCTGTTTTGGCTTACATTCAAGAGCACAATGTTTATTGAATTGCATTCTTGAAAAAATCGTAGAATATAGTTTTAATTAAATACTCTTAAATCCCCATGAAATACAAAAACCTACTTATCACACTCTTAATCACTGCATTTACTAGCCTCACAGTAAAAGCACAAAACGAAGCGGAAGCACCAGAAGATAATCAGAATGTGGCAAAAACAAAGATTCTCAACACACGCTTCAGTAATTTGCCAGAGGAACAACGTAGAAAATACCTTACGACCAGAGCAGACGCACATCGATTTTTCTCTAACAAACGCACTTTTGAAACCCTGATGGCTGTATTTGAAATGCGCACTATTTTCGAGGGAGACCCTGTAGCATACAATCTCTTGGGTGGTATTTATGTAGAGTTTAGAGATTTCGCAAAGGCTAGAGAGGTCTTTAGTAAGGCTTTAGACATGGCTGGAGAAGATCCTAAGATTTTATTCAATCTCGCCGAACTAGAGTTCTGCGATAACCAATGGATCTCATCAATTAACCATTTCGAATCACTACTCAAAAAAATAGCATCTCAGTCCGATTCAGAATTCGCAAGACTCGTGGAATTCAAGATCATGCTCTGTAAGCTAGCCTTATCAAAAACAGATAATAAGAACGTTACTGATGACCAGAAGAAAGAATATTTAGCACAGGCCAAACAACTCGCCCACAAATACACTTACCTACTTGACTCACCATACTACTATTATGCTAACTCAGCCTTAGCATTCTACGATGGTGATAAATCAACTGCTTCAAAGTGGATTATCACTGCTAGAAAAGTCTATTCGAGTAACCTAAGTTCAGTCACATCATGGGATGACGCCATGGTCGAGTTCGGATGCATCGAAGCTCACTACGGTAAACACTATACAGAGTCTGCAGATAATCTTGTAACACCTTAATCTGAAAAAAATAGAATCCTAGAGATTTCGATAATCTATTTCTCGCTTTTTCTTAGTCGGATTCGCTGGCTTATCCTCTATTCCCGCCTTTTTCTTTAGTTCCTTGATCTGATCTCTCAGGTGCCCAGCACGCTCGAACTCCAACTTAGTAGCAGCCTCTCGCATTTCGGTCTCTAACTCAGAGAGCACTTGCATGACGTTGTAATCCATTTCTCCCTCGGCCACTAAACTCTGATTTATCAGCCCAGCAGCAGCTTTCGTCTCCTCCGCCATGCTCAAGCTCTGCTGCACGGCACGCACCACACTCTGTGGAGAAATCCCATGCTTTTCATTATGCGCTATTTGGACGTCGCGCCTGAAATCCGTAATATCGATTAGTGCCTGAATACTATCCGTCACCTTATCGCAGAACAGCACACACTCGCCATTGATGTGCCTTGCAGCTCTACCCGCAGTCTGTACCAAACTAGTTTCATTCCTCAAAAAACCTTCGTTATCCGCATCAAGTATACACACTAAACTAACCTCCGGTAAATCTAGCCCCTCTCTTAGCAGGTTAATCCCAACCAAAACATCAAACTCCGCAGCTCTCAGCTGACGCAAAATTTCCACCCTCTCGACAGTATCTATATCAGCATGGATATAGCGCACTTTCAGCCCCACCTCTAAAAGATACTCCGTAAGCTCTTCCGCGGTCTTCTTAGTAAGCGTGGTCACCAGCACGCGCTCATTTTTCTTCACCCTATCGTGGCAAAGCTCAATCGTAGAATCGATCTGTCCATCCAACGGCTTCAGCGTCAGAATAGGATCTAACAAACCAGTGGGTCGGATGATCTGCTGTACCATCAAGGTGGATCCCCTGCTAGTCACATCAAATTCATCCACAGTATCCAGAGTATTGCTGGGAGTGACTTGCTTGCGGAGAAGCTTGATCGCTTGGTTCGCGCTCAGTTCACCCTTCACCCATGGAATATAAGTCTTATTATCTGGACGACAATTAATAAACTCAAACGGTCCTGGTGTCGCTGTCACATAAACACGCTGATGCGTTTTCTTCATGTATTCTTCAAATCTTAGCGGCCTATTGTCCAGAGCACTCGGCAAGCGGAACCCGTGCTCCACCAGCACTCCCTTACGGCTTTTATCTCCCTCAAACATCCCACCCACCTGCGGCAGCGTGGCATGACTCTCATCAGCTAAAAGCAAAAAATCATCAGGAAAGAAATCTAATAGCGTGTAAGGAGTCGCCCCCCTTTCCCTACCAGTGATATGTCGCGAGTAGTTCTCTATCCCTTGGCAAAATCCCATCTCCTGCATCATCTCAATATCATACTCAGTTCGCATCCGTATCCGCTGCGCCTCGATCAGTCTGCCATCTTTTTCAAATTCTGCCACCCGCGCCTTCATCTCCTTACGGATTTCAACGATCGCATTCTTCATTTTAGTCTGACTCGTCACGAACTGCTTCGCTGGGAAAAAGATGAACTGATCCATCTCCCCCATCTTATGCCCAGAACGGGTGTCTATCTCAGATATTTTTTCAATTTCATCACCAAAGAACTCCACCCTAATCGCCGTCTGCTCTAGATAAGCAGGACGGATCTCCACCACATCCCCGCGCACCCGAAACCTACCTCGACTAAATTCCACATCATTTCTCTCAAAAAGCAAATCCACCAGCTGTGCCAGAAATTCATCCCGCCCCACCTCATCTCCCACCTTCACAGGAAGCATCATATTCTGGTAGTCATCTGGCGACCCCAGACCATAAATACAACTCACACTCGCAATCACAATCACATCCTTCCGCGTGATCAGACTCCCCATCGTGCTCAGCCGTAACCGCTCGATCTCATCATTGATCGCAGAGTCTTTCTCGATAAATGTATCCGAACTCGGGATATATGCCTCCGGCTGGTAATAATCAAAGTAACTCACGAAATACTCCACCGCATTATTAGGAAAAAACGTCTTAAATTCCGAGTAAAGCTGAGCCGCTAGCGTTTTATTATGACTCATAATCAGAGTAGGTTTCCCCACCTGCTGGATCAGATTTGCCATCGTGTAGGTCTTACCCGAGCCAGTCACACCCCACAGCGTCTGGTGCATATTCCCTGCGTTGATCGACTTCATCAGCTTATCGATCGCCTGCTGCTGATCCCCCGCCGGTGTGTATTTACTCTCTAATTCAAACATAATCTTCTCTCCTCCACCTTATTCCCTCTCACGATCACAGACAAGTAACTTTCATGAAAAAATCCTATCCCTGACTAACTCAGATGTGTTAATAATCCCCCATGCGAACACTCATCAAAAACGCCCTCAAAAGCGAAACCGCCCAAGACCCCATCACCCTCAAGGGCTGGATCAGGACCCGACGCGATAACAAAGACTTCTCATTCCTAGAATTAAACGACGGCACCTCACTCGCAAACATCCAATGCATCGCAGACGCAGGAATCCCCGGCTACGATGACATTACAAAAATGTCCACCGGCTCAGCCATCGGCATCACTGGTAAACTCGTAGAATCTCCGGGAAAAGGACAACAATGGGAAATCCACGCCGCCAGCATCGAGCTCATCGGTGAAGCACCCACCGACTACCCACTCCAGAAAAAAGGCCACACCCCAGAATTCCTCCGTTCCATCTCCCACCTCCGCCCACGTGCTAACCTCTACGGAGCCGTCTTCCGCATGCGTTCAAGGATGGCACAGGCAGTCCACCGCTTCTTCGATGAGCGAGACTTCACCTACGTCCACACCCCAATCATCACAGCCTCAGATTGTGAAGGTGCAGGAGAAATGTTCCGCGTCACCACCCACAACCCTTTCACTACTTCCACATCTAGCGCCACCTGCGGAGGATCGTCAGCGACTGCAAGCCCTGATAACGACTTCTTCAACAAAGCCACCTACCTCACCGTCTCCGGCCAGCTAGAAGGCGAAGCCTTCGCCACCGCCCTCTCTAACATCTACACCTTCGGCCCCACCTTCAGGGCAGAAAACTCAAACACCACCCGCCACGCCAACGAATTCTGGATGATCGAACCAGAAATGGCATTCTGTGATCTAGAAGGCGACATGGATCTCGCAGAAGAGTTCGTAAAATACCTCATCACAGACGTCCTCGAAAACAACGAAGGCGACCTCGAAATCTTCAACAAATTCGTCGATAAAGGCCTCCGCGCAAGACTCGAATTCGTTGCAGAAAAGCCCTTCCAACGCGTCACCTACACCGAAGCAGTAGAAATACTCATCAAAAGCGGCAAAACTTTCGACTACCCAGTAACCTGGGGCGTAAACCTCCAGTCCGAGCACGAACGCTTCCTCACAGAAGAACACTTCAAATGCCCCACAACAGTCTACAACTACCCCAAAGAAGTAAAACCCTTCTACATGCGCATCAATGACGACGGCAAAACCGTCGCCGCCATGGACCTACTCGTCCCCGGCATCGGAGAAATAGTAGGCGGCGCCCAGCGCGAAGAACGTCTAGATATCCTCCAAGCAAACATGGCTCAACATAAGCTCAACGAAGAAGACTACCAGTGGTACACGGACCTCCGCAAATACGGCACCTGCCCCCACGCCGGCTTCGGCCTCGGCTTCGAGCGCATGCTCATGTTCGCCACTGGCATGAAAAACATCCGTGACGTCATCCCCTTCGCCCGCACCCCCGGATCCTGCGAATTTTAAAACTTTAAACTTAAATATTAAATCTCTAAACTATACCTATCATGATCGTAAAACCAAAAACAAGAGGATTCATCTGCATCACATCACACCCAGACGGCTGCGCTGCACACGTGCAAGAACAGATCGACTACGTTAAATCTAAAGGACCAGTCGAAGCCGGCCCCAAAAACGTCTTAGTCATCGGTTCATCCACCGGCTATGGCCTCGCCTCACGCATCGTCCCAGCCTTCTCATCAGGAGCAAACACCCTCGGACTCTTCTTCGAAAAGCCAGGCACAGAAAAGCGCACCGGCACCGCAGGATGGTATAACTCAGCAGCCTTTGAAAAAGCCGCCACAGCAGAAGGTCTCTTCGCTAAATCACTCAATGGCGATGCCTTTTCACACGAGATGAAAGCCAAAGCCGTCGAAATCATCAAAAACGAAATGGGTCCCATCGACCTAGTTGTTTACTCACTCGCATCCCCACGCAGAATCAACCCAGACACCGGAGAAGACCACCGCTCAGTTCTCAAAACAACCGGCGGAGAATACGTTAATAAAAATCTCAATACCGATAAAGGCCTCATCGAAGAAGTCACCATCGGACCAGCAACCCAAGAAGAAATCGACAACACCATCAAAGTAATGGGCGGCGAAGACTGGGAACTCTGGATGACCGCCCTAGATGAAGCCGGAGTCCTAGCCCAGGGAGTCAAATCGGTTTCATACTCCTACATCGGACCTGAGCTTACCTGGCCCATCTACACCGACGGTACCATCGGGATGGCAAAAAAAGATCTAGAAATCACCCGTGCAAAACTTCACAAGAAACTCGGAGAAAAATACAACGGCTCAGCTTACGTCTCCGTAAACAAAGCCCTCGTCACCCAAGCCTCATCCGCCATCCCCGTAGTCCCACTCTACATCTCCATACTCTACAAGGAAATGAAAGCGAAAGGACTCCACGAAGGCTGTATCGAGCAGATCCAGAGACTCTTCGCAGAACGCCTCTACAACGGTGACCTTCAGCTAGACGAAAGCGACCGCATCCGCATCGACGACCTCGAAATGCGCGAAGACATCCAGTCAGCAGTCGCTAAATCATGGGACATCATTTCCAATGAAAACCTAGCAGACCACGCAGACTTCGACGGCTACAAACAAGAATTTCTCAAACTCTTCGGCTTCGGCATAGACGGCGTAGACTACGACGCAGAAACAGACCCAGAGACATCCCCAGCGTCTATAAACTAACAGGAACTTCGGACGACAAGGTCTCTCGGTCTGCGGAGACCTGTCTCCGCAGCCCCGCTCACCAGCTCAGAATAACAAAAATCTCCCGAACCCCCGCCCTTCACGAACGAATACCAAAACCCTCTTATCAGCAAAGGCAGTTAATGGTTCCTAAACCAGATACAGCAATACCCACCCCTCATGAGACAGGTCTCAGCCCCTCAAAAAGCCGAGTCAAGGTTACGACATCGACTTCAAAATACCACGCCTCCCTCTGGATCGCCAAACAGAAAATTTAATCTAACAAAATCACCCCCATCAGCCTGAGTAAACAACCAAGTTTCCTTTTCATAGCAAAGGTTCCGGGTAATTCAGCGCCTTTCGACTTCATTCCATTCAGTCTCTGCAGACACTCACTCTCTCCCCCGAGAGTGATTCTAGGGCAGCAGTGTGGTTCAAAAAAAATCCAACAAACCAAGCCATCTACCAAAGCCTTTAAACTTTATCCTTTTTACTTTAAACTGATAAACCACTACCTCCAGTTATCTCTTAACCCAGCCGTCTTATTAAAGACCAGCCTGCCATCCTTAACATGATCTTCACTATCAGTGCAGAAATACCCCACGCGCTCAAACTGGCAATGGTATCCAGCAGGGACATCAGCTAAAATTGGCTCCAGCTTCGCTCCCTCTATCAGGCTCAATGAGTCCTGATTCAGGCAATTCATAAAGCCACCCTCAGCCGCATCCGGATTCTCTTCCTTAAACAAGCGATCATAGACCCTGACCTCAGCATCCACCGCATACTTAGCGCTGACCCAGTGGATCGCCGCCTTGCACTTGATGCCCTCAGGCGCGTTCTGCCCGATGGTATCCGGAATATACTCCACCATCACCTCGCTGACATTCCCCGCTTCATCATGGCTATGACTAACATATTTAACAATATAACCACCGCGCAATCTAACAGCACGCTCAGGCCCTAGTCGGAAATACTTCTTCGTAGGCTCCTCCATGAAATCATCGCGCTCGATATAAAATTCTTTAGTCAAAGGAACCTCACGCGTCCCCGCACTCCCATCCTCTGGATTATTATTACAAACCATCTGCTCCTCTCGATCCTCATCCCAGTTCGTGATCACTATCTTAAGTGGCTCCATCACCGCCATCCGACGATCCACAATCTTGTTCAGATCATTCCTCACCTCAGCCTCTAGAATAGAAAAGTCCGTCACCGAGTTCACCTTCGTCACCCCACCGCGCATAATAAATGCCTTCACCCCGGCCGCAGTGTATCCTCTACGCCTCATCCCAGACAGCGTGGGCATCCGTGGGTCATCCCAGCCAGACACCAAGCCTTCTTCCACCAGCTGCAGCAGCTTACGCTTACTCATCACCGTGTAGGAAAGATTCAATCTTGAAAATTCTATCTGTCTCGGAGTCGAAGCCACAGGACAGTTCTCCACCACCCAGTTATACAGCGGTCGATGATCCTCAAATTCCAGCGAGCACAACGAATGTGTCACTTTCTCCTTAGCATCCTCCAGCGGATGAGCGAAATCATACATCGGGTAGATCTTCCATGCGTCACCCGTATTATGATGCTCCGAATGCAGCACCCGATAAATAGCAGGGTCACGCATATTCATATTCCGAGACGCCATATCTATTTTAGCCCGCAACACCGCCTTACCCTCGCCGATCTCACCATCGCGCATCTTCTTAAACAAGGCCAAATTCTTCTCAATAGAAGTCTCCCTAAAAGCACTATTCGCCCCAGGATGAGTCACATCCCCCCTACCCGCGCGCATCTCCTCTGGGCTCTGCTGATCCACATACGCCAAGCCCTTTTCAATCAAGCTCACCGCACAGTCATAAAAATACTCAAAATAATCGCTCGCAAAATACAAGTCCTCGCCCCAGTCAAACCCAAGCCACTTCACATCCTTCTGGATGCTCTCCACATACTTCGTATCCTCCTTCACCGGGTTCGTATCATCGAACCTCAAATGACACTTCGCCCCAGTCCCAGCATTCTCCTCAGCCAGCCCGAAGTTCAAACAAAGAGCCTTCGCATGTCCAATATGCAGAAACCCATTTGGCTCTGGCGGGAAACGCGTCACCGTAGTCTCATGCTTCCTAGCAGCCAGATCCTCCGCGATGATCGTCCTGATAAAATCCTTGCTGTCATTACTCGTTTCCTTGCTCATAAAATTTCTGTTTAATTAACTGCCAAATACATGTGGCAAATCCCCCCCAAGTGCAACTCTAATTCACTCTCAAACTTCACCTAGCTACAGCCCAGATTAAAGCCACTCCTTCGGTAATGATGAAGAAATTAAATGACAGACATGAAGTTTAATCATAACCACATGGCGCGAAGATTGCTCCTTAACCAATGAGATGGTAATAATGCCAGACTCACAGAAAACATATAATTAACATGAATAAATCAAAAACATTACTAATAGCAATAACTTCAGCAGGTATCGCAACATCATCAGTATTAGCAGGGGATGTCGATAAAACAATAATGGAGGAAGTTCCAAGCCCTAGCTCTAAGCTCAGCGGATCAATCTCTATAGATCTTAACTCACACTTCATGTCCTATGGAGCTGACGTATGGGGAGCTGGCTCATCTGCTACCAGATCTGCTACCTTGAACCCCAGTATTAGCATCGACTATGCATTATCTGAAAGCGTTACAATTACCTCAGGTTTCTGGCTAGACGCTAACGACAACCCAGCTGGAAGTGACAACAAAGTTCAGGAGACTGACGTCTGGCTCGGTGTTTCATATGCTTCAGGCATCGTCACTTACAGTGCCGTGTGGCAGAACTGGCAATACGGCGGTGACTCAGAGCAGATATTAGACCTTGCAGTGTCATTTGACACATTTCTTAGCCCGTCCATCACACTTCACAAGAGACTAACAGAAGGCGCTAGTGGCGGTTTCGATGGAACATTCGCAGTTCTCGGACTTGAGAAATCATTCGACATCAATGACAAGCTATCCCTCTCCATTCCTTTTGCTATTGGCTTTGCTCTGGATGATTTCCACACCACTGAAACTGGCTATGGCTACGCTTCTCTGGGTCTCCAAGGTAGCTACGCAATCAGCAATTCTACATCATTTAATGCTGGAATCACACTCTACGACAATGACCAAGATATAACGAATGCAACTGCAGATAACTATTTCACATACAACGCAGGATTCTCATATAGCTTCTAAGCTTTTAAGCTAAAGCTACAATAAAACACCCTTACCCTCCCAATTAAATAACAAATCTTATTCACTATATGAAATCAACAATTAAAAAATTAGCCGTAGCAGCATGCATCACAGGCAGCCTAATCACAGCAAAAGCAGACGAAACTGTCAAAGTAGGCGTTCTTCACTCCCTCAGTGGAACTATGGCCATCTCAGAAACATCCCTCAGAGATGTTCTTCTATTCACATTCGATGAAATCAACGCCAATGGCGGAGTATTGGGTAAAAAAATCGAGCCTGTAGTTGCAGACGGAGCTTCCGACTGGCCACTCTTCGCAGAAAAAGCAGAGCAGCTCATCGTAAAAGACAAAACAGTGGCTACATTCGGTTGCTGGACATCAGTATCACGTAAATCAGTGCTACCAGTCTATGAAAAATACAAGAACTTGCTCTTCTACCCAGTTCAATACGAGGGAGAAGAAATGTCACCAAACATCTTCTACACCGCCGAAGCTGTAAACCAACAAGCGATTCCAGCCGTAGACTTCCTTCTTAAAGAAGGATACAAGAAGTTCTACCTCATTGGAACTGACTACGTTTACCCACAAACAACCAATCTCGTTCTATTTGAATACCTCTCTTCTAAGGGAATCAAAGTTGAGCAGATCGGTGGTGGTCTCCGTAAAAACGAAAAAGGAGAAGTCATCTCAGCTGGTAATTACACACCATTTGGTCACAGTGACTTCCAGCAGATCATAGCTGACATCAAGAAGTTCGCTGCATCTGGAGACGCATGTGTTATCAGCACCATTAACGGAGATGCTAACGTGCCATTCTTCAAAGAATTCGCTGCATCTGGTCTTACCTCAGAGGATTGCCCAGTAGTATCATACTCCATCTCAGAAGATGAGTTTCGCTCACTTCCGGCTAAGGACCTAGTAGGTCACCTCGGATGTTGGTCATACTTCATGTCTATTAACACACCAGCAAACAAAAAATTCGTTACTGACTTCCAAACTTGGGTTACAAAGTCAACAGTTCCTGGTATCGTCAAAAAAAATCGCGTTACTTGCTCACCAATGGTTCTTTCATACAATGGAGTTTACCTCTGGAAAGCTGCGGTAGAAAAAGCAGGGAGCTTTGACCCAGAAAAAGTCATGGTAGCTCTCAAAGCAGGAGTAAGCTTTGATGGTCCTGGTGGAAAAGTCACCAGCCAGAAAAACCACCACCTCACTAAATCCGTCTTCATTGGAGAAACCCTTGAAAATGGACAATTCAACATCATCAAGACTATGAAAGATGTTTATGGTGAGCCATTCCTCAAAGGAACATTCCAGAAATAAATTCTTTAACAAATTAATACTTTGTTGATCATCATGCCCCACTCTTCTTTTATAGGGGAGCGGGGTAATTTCTGTTGAATGCAGAAGGACTATTGCTAAAAAAATTCCATCCCTCCACTCTAACCTGTTTTCACCAACCTCACATGCATCAGATTCTCGCTATTTCCCGTCGTAGTTGCTCTCCTAGTATGTTCAAAATTCTAAATCATTTTCTAGTCTCACTAGCCATCCTCATAGCTACATCATGTTATGCATTTGCAAGCCCTCAAAAAAACAACACTAGAGAACTACTTGTTAATCTAGTACTTGGTGACTCTACACAGCAGGAAGAAGCATTAACCTCACTTGCGGGAAAAGGAGATACCATCATTGTAGACTTCGTAGCAGCTTGGAGAGCTGGTAGAATCAGCAGCACCTCACCGGCAGAAGGACAGCCCCTTATCGTTCTCATCAAGACAGATGATGACTCCTATAAAAATCTCCTAAGGGACACCACCTTCACCCCAACATCGGAGCTGAAAATCAATCGTCCATCCAGAGCTCTCAGAAAGACACTGCGCAGACTAGTGACCATTATTCAGCTAAATGATCCAAACCTCGAAGACCGTATCGGAGCCGCCGAGCGTCTCGGTGCCAGCCAAAAAGCTGAATACCTAGAAGCCCTCAAAACAAAACTCTCAGAGCAAACTGATTCACGCACCAAAGAAGCATTTCAAACCGCCATTTGCATCTCAGAATTAGTCAATGGAACCGAATCTGAAAAACTAGAATCCGTCCACACACTGGGTAAATTAAAATCATTTAAAGCCAGAAGCTACTTAGTCACACTTCAGACAGAGTATCAGGATAGACCTGATTCTGATGAAATGTTAGCGGCCATCAAAACCTCGATCGCCAAAATCGACAGCCACCAGAAATTAGTAGACTGGGCTGGCACCCTATTAAGAGGATTCAGTCTAGGCTCTGTTCTCCTCCTCGTATCTTACGGTCTAGCCATCACCTTTGGCCAAATGGGGGTCATCAACATGGCTCACGGAGAATTCATTGCCATCGGAGGCTACACTACCTACTTCATTCAGAATTTCTTCGCTAGCCAGTTTGGAGCATCCAGTTTAGCATTTGGATGGTACTTCGTAGTTGCTCTACCCTGTGCATTCTTCGTAGCGGCCATAGCAGGTGCCATCCTAGAGAAAGGTCTCATCCAATTTCTCTACACACGTCCACTGGAATCGTTACTCGCCACATGGGGTGTATCCATGGTGCTTCAGCAGCTATTCAGAATCTACTTTGGTGCTGCTAACGTTTCAGTCTCGTCACCAGAATGGCTTTCTGGAAGCTATCATTTCGCAGGCATCTCTATGTCTTATAACAGACTCTTACTCATAGCCTGTGCCATCATCCTCATCTTTGTCACCTGGGCTCTCATGAACAAAACAAACTGGGGACTTCACGTCAGAGCCACCATGCAGAACCGCCGCATGGCCAGCAGCCTCGGTGTACCATCCGGCAGAGTAAACATGCTCACCTTTGCCTTTGGATCAGGACTTGCCGGTATCGCCGGCGCATTCATCTCACAGATTGGAAATGTCGGACCCGCTATGGGGAACACCTATATCGTAGATAGCTTCATGGTCGTAGTCGCGGGTGGAGTAGGTAACCTCTTCGGAACCGCCATCTCAGCACTTGGTATCGGAGTCATTGACCAGTCGCTTCAGCCCATCTTAGGTCCTGTTATGGGAAAAATTTCCGTATTAATTGGCATCATTATTTTCCTTCAATTCAAGCCAGGCGGTCTATTTCCATCTCGTTCAAGAAGTCTCGATGATTAAGCTAACCCACTAACAAACCCATCTCCTTATTGATCTTCATCTAATTCTTCATTCCCAACCATGTTCAACCTACCAAACACCCTCAGAGATAAAACAGACATCACCTTCTACGGACTGCTCTTTACCGTTTTAACTATCCTTCTTCTAGGCAATGCTTTTGGAACCGTAGACACCGCATTCCATTTCACCAGCTTCACACTTGGTGTCTGGGGAAAATATCTCTGCTACGCAGTCCTCGCCATTAGCCTCAACATGCTATGGGGATACACCGGCCTGCTATGCCTAGGACAATGCCTATTTTTTGCCTTAGGAGGCTATGCATTCGGCATGTATCTCATACTCATGATAGGTGTAGATCCTACCTACAACACCGCCCTTCCAGACTTCATGGACTTCATGGGAATTAGTGAATTACCATCATTCTGGATACCCTTCCATAATCCACTATTCGCCTTTATCGCAGCCATAGTCGTCCCCGGCATAATCGGTTTCATCTTTGGCTTATTAGCCTTCAGATCACGTATCAAAGGAGTCTACTTTTCAATTCTCACACAAGCACTCACCTACGCCGCTGCCCTCCTCTTCTTCAGAAATGAATTCGGCTTTGGAGGGAATAATGGCTTCACAAACTTCAAATACATCCTCGGAGAAGACATCAGAAATGAATCAACCACTCGCTGGCTATTCGCAGCATCGGCTATCCTACTTGCCTTCATCTACTGGCTCACCTCATGGCTACTCAAAACCAAATTCGGGAAAATCCAGCAAGCAATTAGAGACTCAGAAAACCGCGTTCGCTTCTCAGGCTACTCCACCACCCACTTCAAAGTCTTCATCTTCGTCTTGAGCGCCATGATCGCAGGTGCCGCTGGTGCCCTTTATGTCCCTCAAGCGGGAATCATCAACCCTGGTGAAATGTGGCCAACCAAAGGCCTAGACATCGTCGTCTGGGTAGCCGTCGGCGGGAGAGGAACTAAGATTGGACCCGTGATCGGGGCTATCGTCGTCAGCTTCCTCAAGAGCTGGGCGACCAGAGTCTACCCTGAATATTGGCTCATTATTCTGGGTGCCGTCTTCATACTAGTCGTTCTATTCATGCCAGATGGAATAGTAGGACTCTGGAATAAAGCGAAAGTATACCTAAGCACGTTCTATGGAAAAAATAACACCCCCGCTGACTCCCCAAAAAAGAAAGCCTAACACTAAATCCAATAGCCACAACATTTCCTGAAATCATGCCATCTGCTCCACTATACCGAGATACAGACCTCGTCCTATCCATTGAAAGCGTCACAAAATCATTCGATGGTTTTAAAGCTATTAATGACCTCAACTTCTACCTAGGTGAAGGCGAACTCAGGACTATCATTGGTCCTAATGGCGCAGGGAAAAGTACCTTCATGGATCTCATCACCGGCAGAACCCGACCAGATGAAGGTTCTCTCATTTACCATAAAAACGATGGCCACGATATCGACATCACCAAACTACGAGAATACGAAATCAACCGTCTAGGAATCTCAAGAAAATTCCAGACCCCGTCAGTCTACACTGAGCACACCATCTACGATAACTTACTATTATCTCTCAACTTAAACCGCAGCGTAATCAAAGCTCTCTTCTATAAAGAAAGTAAACAAGACCGTGAAAAAATAGAAAAAAATCTCGAGCTCATAAGGCTCCAAGACCTTCGTTATGAAAAAGCTGGCAGCCTATCACACGGTCAAAAACAATGGCTAGAAATTGGCATGCTGCTCATCCAGGAACCACAAATCCTCCTCGTCGATGAACCCGCCGCAGGAATGAGCGATGAAGAAACTGAACGCACCGGTGAACTCCTCCTGGGCCTAGCAGGTAAACACAGCATCATGGTCATCGAACACGACATGGTCTTTATCCGCCAAATAGCCTCCAAAATCACCGTCCTCCACCAAGGCCATGTCCTCAAAGAAGGAAACTTCTCAGAAATAGCCAATGACCAAAAAGTCAAAGAAGTCTACCTAGGTCGAGCCAAGCACGACTAACCCAAAAACAATTTCATATCACATGAGTCATCCAACAGCAAAACACCCTATGTTAAATCTAACAGACCTTAACGTAGCCTACGGTCAATCGCTCATCTTAAGAGATGTAAACATGACGATCCCTAACAACAGCGTCGTCTGCCTCCTAGGTCGTAACGGTGTCGGCAAGACCACCACTCTCCGTGGCATCATGAACCTCGCTAACACTCTCTCCGGCACCATCAGCATGCGCGGAGAATCTATTAACTCCATCGGCACAGAAAAACGCGCGAGAAGCGGAATCGGCTTCGTCCCCCAAGGCCGAGACATTTTCCCAAATCTAACAGTCTGGGAAAACCTCAAAGTCAGTATCTCCATCAAAGGTAAAGAAGCCCTCGAACGACTAGACGAAGTTTACACCCTATTCCCCGTCCTCAAAGATATGAAGAACCGTAAAGGCGGCGTCCTCTCAGGCGGCCAACAGCAACAACTCGCCATCGGTAGAGCACTCCTCACCAAGCCAGACCTACTATTACTTGATGAACCCACCGAAGGCATTCAGCCCTCCATCATCGACCAGATCGGTGATGCCATTATGTATTTAAAGAAAACCCATAAAATGAGTATCCTTCTCGTGGAACAATATCTAGACTTTGCCCGAGAAGTATCAGATTACTTCTACATCATGGAGCGCGGATCCATTGCTGAAAATGGTCCTATTAGCAAACTCTCAGATGAAATCATCACCCAGTATCTCTCAGTATAATCATGCACCTCACACCTAGAGAAAAAGAAAAATTAATGGTCGTAGTCGCCGCAGACCTCGCTCGCCGCAGACAAGCACGCGGACTCAAGCTCAACTACGTAGAAGCCATCGCAATCATCACCTATGAAATTTTCGAAGGCGCACGCGATGGGAAATCCGTAGCCCAGCTCATGGATGAAGGCACCCGCATCCTCACCAGAAATGACGTCATGGTAGGCATCCCAGAAATGATTCATGACGTCCAGGCAGAAGCCACATTCCCAGACGGCACCAAGCTCGTCACAGTTCACAATCCTATCCAATAGAAACCACCTCGTTTATGATCCCAGGAGAAATCAGAGCACAGAACGCACCAGACCTAGATGCCAATGCCGGACTAGAAACCCTCAACATCATCGTAGCCAACACCGGTGACAGACCCATCCAAATCGGAAGCCATTTCCACTTCTTCGAGGTCAACCCCGCACTCAAATTCCTCCGTGACTCAACTCTCGGATTCCGCCTCAACATCCCTGCTGGAACAGCTGTCAGATTCGAGCCCGGTGACGAACGTGAAGTAGAACTCGTCGCCCTAGCAGGCACCCGCTCAGTATGGGGATTCAATGCTAAAATCAACGGCAACCTAGAATAAAATACCAGCCACCCATAAGAAATGAGCTTAAAAATAACACGCCAACAATACGCAGAACACTACGGACCCACAACCGGTGACCAAGTCCGCCTAGGCGACACAGAACTATTCATCGAAGTAGAACGTGACCTCATCGCAGAAAACGGAGGCTACGGAAATGAAGTCAAATTCGGCGGCGGAAAAGTAATCCGTGACGGCATGGGCCAGTCCTCCACTGCACTAGACGCAGAATGCCTAGACCTAGTCATCACCAACGCCCTCATCATCGACTCAGAAATCGGTATCATCAAAGCAGACATCGGCATCAAAGCAGGTCGTATCGCAGGCATCGGTCACGCAGGAAATCCAGATATACAAAACGGTATCGGCTCAAAATTTAAACACCCTAAAACCGGAGAACTAGACGCCATGATTATCGGTGCAGGCACAGAAGTCATCGCCGGTGAAGGCTCCATCGTCACCGCCGGTGGCGTTGACTCACACATCCACTTCATCTGCCCACAGCAAATCGATGAAGCCATCGCCAGTGGAGTCACCACCATGCTAGGCGGAGGCACAGGCCCTGCCACAGGAACCAATGCCACAACCTGCACCCCAGGAGAATGGAACATCCACCGCATGCTCGAAGCCGCTGACGAATATCCCGTGAACCTAGGATTCCTAGGCAAAGGAAACTGCTCCACCAAACAACCACTCAGAGAACAAATCAACGCTGGCGCCATAGGTCTCAAACTCCACGAGGACTGGGGCACCACACCCGCCGCCATCGACACCTGCCTCACCGTAGCAGACGAAATGGACGTTCAAGTCGCCATCCACACAGACACCCTCAATGAAGCCGGCTTCGTCGAAGACACCATCTCAGCCATCGGCGGTCGCACTATACACACCTACCATTCAGAAGGTGCAGGCGGTGGACACGCCCCTGACATCTTAAAAATCTGCTCCTACCAAAACATCCTCCCATCTTCAACCAACCCCACCCGCCCATTCACGGTCAACACAATTGATGAACACCTAGACATGCTCATGGTCTGCCACCACCTAGACTCCAAGATTCCAGAAGACGTCTCATTTGCCGAATCCAGAATTAGACCCCAGACCATCGCAGCAGAAGACATCCTACATGACTACGGAGCCATCTCCATGATCTCCTCAGACAGTCAAGCAATGGGCCGCGTGGGTGAAGTCCTCATCCGCACCTGGCAGACAGCTCACAAAATGAAAGTCCAGTTCGGCAAACTCGAAAACAAAGAAACAGAAACCCAACAACCAGCAGACAACTTTCGCGTCCTCCGCTACATCTCTAAATACACCATCAACCCCGCCATCACCCACGGCATGGTATCAGAAGTAGGCTCTCTCATGGTCGGCAAGCTTGCAGACATCGTCCTCTGGAAGCCCATGCTATTCGGAGTCAAACCAGAAATCATCCTCAAAGGCGGCATGATCGCCATGGCAAATATGGGAGACCCAAATGCCTCCATACCCACCCCACAACCCACATTCTACCGCCCACAATTCGCCGCCCACGGGAAAGCAAAATTCCAAACATCCGTCACCTTCGTCAGTAAGCAATCTCTAAAAGAAGGACTCGCAGACAAAATTAACGTCCAAAAGCGACTCGTCCCCATCGGCGAAACCAGAAACATCACCAAAGCAGACCTCCTCTACAATAACAGCTGCCCTGACATCCAGATCGACCCTGAGACATACACCGTCAAGGCAGACGGAGAGCACCTCATCTGTGAACCCATGTCAGAGCTCCCACTCGCTCAGCGCTACTTCTTATTCTGAAATTTCACAACATGGCAATTCTCATAGAGCAAACCGCAGAAGCCAACGCCTCCATCGTGCCTATTATGATCAAAGTAGATCGCCACACCCTCTATAAAAGACGCTGGCGCGCCACTGCCGAAAATGGAACCCAACTAGCAGTCAACCTAGACTCCCCAGTCCCAGACGGCACCATCCTCTCCAGCTCTAACAATGAACACTTCCTCATTCAGCAAACCAAAGAAGACGTCCTCATCATCTCCCTCCCCGCCTCCACCCAGCTCGCTGCCCAAGTCGGCTGGTATCTAGGAAATCAACACCTCCCCGTAGAGGTTAGAGAAGACGCCATCATCCTAGAAAAGCTAGACACTCTTGCCGCATCCCTTGACCGCATCGGCATCCCCTACACCTTCAAGCACGACGTCTTCCGCTGTAAAATGCACAGCCACCAACACTAACCAAACATGGACAATCACAACACAGAGTCATGGGAATGGATCGCAAGTGTTCTCCACTTCTCAGACAGTGCCCTACCTGTCGGAGCCTACGCCCACTCATTCGGTCTAGAAGGAGTCTGTCAGCTAAACATCGTACATGATAAAGAAACTCTCCGCACCTTTCTCACCCGTGATGTCACTAGTGCCCTCACTCAAGTAGATCTCCCGCTCGTTGCCCACGCACACAGCGCCGCCCTCACTCAAGACACACATCTACTCCATAAGCTAGACCAAACATCCTACGCACTCCGCCCCACCCGCCAGCTCAGAAACGCCGCATCTCGCATAGGTAAACAACAAGCCAGCCTTTACAACAAAACCTGGTCGAAATCTAACGACCCATTCGCTACCCTCCCACACAAACAATCCCCCATCATCATCGGAGCCATCATGGCATATCAAAATGCCCCCGCCATGGCCGCACTCTGGTCCACTGCATACCAGACATTCTCAGCCCTCCTCCAAGCTGCCCTAAAGCTCCTGCCCATCGGTCCCGCAGCTACCCAAGAACTCCTCCACCAATCCATGCAAAACATAAAACCACACCTCCAACCCGCACTTAACACCAGCATCGACGACATCGGCACATTCAACCCCATCTGGGACATCGCAGCGTCCCAGCACGAGCACGCACCAGCCAGACTCTTCATCTCATAATCACCAAATGAACAATCTATCAAACAACACCCACAAAAAAGCGATCCGCGTAGGAATCGGCGGCCCAGTAGGATCAGGAAAGTCCACCCTCTGCCTCAAACTCTGCGAGAAATACGGAACCTCACGTAACATGGCAGTAATCACCAATGACATCTATACCAAGGAAGACGCCAAAATGCTTATCCGCCACGGCGCCCTCTCAGAAGAACGCATCATGGGAGTTGAGACAGGCGGCTGCCCACACACCGCCATCCGCGATGACATCTCAATGAACCTCGAAGCTGTAGAAGAAATGGAAACACGCTTCCCAGGACTCGAACTCATCCTCATCGAAAGTGGCGGAGACAATCTAACAGCCGTCTTCTCACCAGAACTCGCAGACATCTTCATCTACGTTATCGATGTCACAGAAGGCGATGACATCCCACGCAAAGGCGGCCCCGCCATCGTAACCTCAGACCTCCTTCTAGTAAACAAAGTAGAGCTCGCCCAATACGTCGGCGCAGACGTCGCCCAAATGCGCAAAGACTGCGCAGAAAAACGCGGCGACAAAATATTCCTCATGACAGACCTCCGCAACAACATCTGCCTAGAAGAACTTTACACATGGTTCGACAAACAAGTCCTCTTCACCGATTTAATCAATTAAACCACCGTGAGAGGAAGCATCCAGACTAACGCACAGCTAGAGTTCACCCATGATGAACCCAGAAAGCGTACCATCCTCACCAAGCGCCTTGCCGGAGGACTCTGCTCCATCAGCAAGCCATACTGGTGTCCTCAGCAGCTAGTCCTAGGACTCCAACTCGTCAACCCCACCGCCGGACTCTTCAGCGGAGACAGCCTAAACATCCACATCACCATCGGCGAAAACGCCCAAGCCGCCATCACCTCACCCAGCGCCACCAGATTCCACACCATGCCCACACCGGGTAGCAACGCCACCATCACCCAGGAATTCACCGTCAAAAAAAATGCCTGGCTAGACTACTGGCCAGAAACCATCATCCCACAGAAAAACTCAGACGTTATCCAGAAAACAAAAATCCACCTCCACGATACATCCACCATGGTCTTCCTTGACTCTCTTACCCCAGGTCGCATCGCCCACGGTGAAAATTACCTCTTCCGCCGTTTCGAGACCCTGTTAGAAATCCACTCCAATAACTCACTCGTAGCAAAAGAACGCTGCATCCTATCACCAGAAAATCCCGGGAAATCCAGCTGGCCACTCCTGGTCCCAGACTGGGATACCTGCTACTACGCCGCCATCTGGATCGCCGGTTCCCAAGCTCAGAAAATCATCAACGACCTCCAACAAGATCACCAACTTGACCCCAAACCCTTAATACACGGAGCCAGCCTCCTCACTCCAAAACTCGGCGTCATCCGCATCATTTCCCCCACCAGTATTCTCCTCAAAAACGCCCTTACCCACTTCAGAGCCATCATCCAGCAACACCTCCCTCAATTAAAAATGACTTTCAGAAAACTCTAATTTAAACTAAATAACCAATAACATTAACCAATAACATTAACCAATAACCGATAACCGATATGAAAACAACCATCACGCGCATCACTACAATACTAACTCTCACAGCCGTCACCCTCCAAGCACACCCAGGACACACAGATGGACCTCACGAGCACGATGGCTGGCCCTTCCCAGATGTAAAATGGTCCATCACCATAGCAGCCTTAGGACTAATATCCTACGTCATCTACAAGCTCCGCAAAAAAGCCTGATTCTGTCTGAACACCTCATTCCTATGATGGAAAAAACCTCCCCAAAAAGATGACAATACCAGTCATGCACAGCACCGTGTACAAAGCACTCTCCACTTGCAAATCCCCAGAATACCCTCAAACACCCAAAAAAACAAGCCGTCCCATCACCCAAGCCCTATTTCACAATGACCAATGACTTGCCCCTTCCTTCAATCACAAGAAGAAATCAACATTGACTGGAAGAGCTCACAAAACTGTTCAGTAGGCCTTTTACTCATACTGTAAAGCGACCAACGTCTCTCTAACCCTTCACCAGGAAGTTCTTGGCAAGCTACCTTGTTATGTTTCAAAGCGTCGCTTAACATTAAAGTGGAACTAATCCCCACTCCCATCCCTTTAGAAACCAACTCTACAAAAGCTGAGACAGAATTCACATGATGATGAACTTCTATGTCGCTTTGAAGTTGATAAAAGTAACTTTTAATCAAATGACTATCATACTGATCGAAGCACAGAGAAATAATACTTTTTTCCTCTTTCCAAGAAAATTCATTAGATTTTATACTAGGATGATCCACAGCCGTCACTAGCTTGAATTCCTCTTTATAGAAAGTAGCTTGATGTGTCACCCCCTTCAAGCTAATCGGTGGAGGAGTCAGACCAGCAACTAAATCGATTTTTCCAGCCTTAAGTTTCTCCAGTAAAACACTTGTCTGGTCAGTATGAATCTCAAATTTCTTCTTCGAATTACCAGCTTGAAATTGTGCTATCAGATCCACGAGCATCAAGTTAGCCAGAGCACGCTCTAAACCTATGTGCACCAGGTTATCTGGCAAAGCCAGCCCCTGAATCGTAACAACATCATCAAGCGCATACTTGAGCCCCACTAAAACCGATCTAGTATTTGCGATAAACCTTTTACCCTTTGCCGTAATAACCGGAGGCTTCTGATTACGGTCCACAAGGCTACACCTAAGTTGGCTCTCCAGAGATTTAATCGAATGACTAATAGCTGATGGAGTCAGCCCCACCCGACGACTAGTCTCAGCAAAGCTTAGGCTCTTCGAGAATTCATGGAAGATCTCTATCTGTTTTATATCATTAATTAACATAGTGAACTCCCTCTTTAAAAATTATAGAAATATCCAATAAAAATACATCGTCATCCATAAATTAGCAGAAAACGCGCCACCAGCTATGAAAATAGATAACGCTATGTATTAATCCCCCTAATCCTTATAAAGGAAAAGGGGGGATAATCTCAAAATCTATGCATGCTCTATCACCCAAGGACGCTTCCCCTGATAACTCTGTAACATAGGCTTAGCAGGCTCTCCATCTCTCCCTTTAGCTTTCTTAGGTGTTTTATGGTGATGGCTACACGTGCTTTTACAAACATGAGGAGACTCGCGGCTGCGCTCGTTCCTCTCATGAGAAGACATAAGCACCTTACTCATCCCTCGTAATCTAGGCATAGATAACATCTTGGTAGCCTCAATACCACAAGCAGGACAGCAAACCACCTCATCATAGCGAGATAGCGGCAAGATCTCTTCAAACCCTCCGTGCTCCTTACAATTATATTCGTAAACAGGCATATGAGTTTATCTGATAGTAGCCAAATCAATACCACTAGGAATACTGATCTTTGGACCATCTGCATTAGGTTTGATATCGAAGTCAAATATCTGCGTCGGCAAGTAAAGAGTCGTGCAAGCATTAGGTATATCTACAATTCCACTTATACGACCCTCTACAGGAGCTGTTCCTAGTATCGCATAAGCTTGCTCTCCAGTGTAACCAAACTTCTTCATATACTCGATCGCATTAAGACAAGCCATTTTATAGGATACATGTGGATCCAGATAGAATTGCTTACCTGTCTCATCAACAGAGATTCCCTCGAATACCAAATGCTCGTTATAGTTTGGCTCCATCTGGCTAGTCTGGAAAATTGGATTCTTCACTCCATATTTAGCCACTCCCTGTTTAATAAGGCTCACTTTTATATCAATAAATCCAGCCATCTCAATCGCTCCACAGAAGGTGATTTCTCCATCACCCTGAGAGAAGTGAAGATCTCCCATAGAGAGTCCTCCACCATTTACGTAGACCGGGAAATACACCTTAGATCCTTTAGTGAGATTCTTGATATCACAATTACCTCCATGCTCACGTGGAGGAACTGTTCTAGCACCTTCCTCAGCTGCAGCCTTGGCAGCAGATCCAGTCATTCTCCCCATATGCGCTGTATCCGCATAAGGCAACGTACAAAGTGGTGGTGTTCGCTCAGGATCAGTATCAAAGAGTTCCTTCTCTCGCCTATTCCACTCATCCAGTATTTCCTTAGAAGGCAAACAACCAATTAACCCAGGATGCATGATCCCAAGAAACTCCACTCCAGGAATATGTCGTGAACTTGTTTTAATCCCATGAAAATCCCAACATGCCTTACGTGCATCAGGATAATGATCAGTTAAAAATCCACCACCATTCTCTTTAGCAAAAAGTCCTGTGAATCCCCACTCCGCTTCCTGTAGTGTTCCTATATCCATGATATCTACCACAAGCAAATCTCCAGGTTCCGCACCCTCTACGCCGATAGGCCCACTAAGATAATGAACTCTAGTAAGATCCACCTCTTTAATATCAGTTGCATCATCATCATTACTTATTTGTCCACCCGTCCAGTCGATGCATTCTACGCGGAATTCATCACCAGGCTTTACCATCGCAACCATTGGAATATCAGGGTGCCATCTGTTATGCACCACATCGAGTTCTTCAGGATGTACTTTTGTATCTATTTTTATCAGTGTTTTTGGCATAATGTTATTTATGTTATTTATGTTTTGTTATGTTTTGTTTATTGTTTTGTGTCTTGGAAAAATGTCCACTCACACAGCTAAGAGCGATTTGATTTTTTCAGGGTCTACATCAGCCCGTCCTGCTTCATGAACAAAGTCACCACCCTCAATCACCACGAACCGATCACAGGCATCCAAGGCGAAGCTCAGAACCTGCTCAGCAACCAGAATAGAAATCCCTTGGTTGTCCCGGATCTTTTTTAAAATCTGAGCGATCTCTTTAATAATCGAAGGCTGGATCCCCTCTGTTGGTTCATCAAGCAGGAGCACTTTAGGCTCACAAACAAGAGCCCTAGCGATCGCTAACTGCTGTTGCTGCCCCCCAGAGAGATTCCCCCCTTTACGGTGTCCCATTTCCTTAAGCACAGGAAAATAATCATAGACATAATCAGGGATCTTTGAAGATTTCACCTTCTCCAACCCAATTTTAATATTCTCTGTAACGGTTAGAGCAGGGAAAATCATCCTCCCCTGCGGCACATAAGCCAGACCACTAAAGACCCTTTTATAAGGAGGAAAAGACGTGACGTCTTTTCCATCTACCTTGATCTCACCATCAAAGGCGGGCAACAGCCCAATCAAAGACTTAAACAGAGTCGACTTCCCCATCCCGTTTCTGCCCATCACCCCAAGAATCTCGTTTTCCTTCAGAGTGAAACTGAGATCATCTATTACGGAACTCTGTCCGTAGCCTGCTTTTAAATTTGATACCTCTAACATAGTTTTTATTTTCTCTATTAGTGACCGAGATAAACCTCTTTCACTTTTTCATTGTTTTGAACTTGATCCATCGTCCCCTCCGCAATGATCTTACCCATATGGAGAACCGTCACTTTTTTGGCGATCTGTGCTACAAAATCCATGTCGTGCTCAATGATAATCACAGCACGATCTCTAACAATCTCATTCAAAAGAGCAGCAGTAGCCTCTCGCTCCTTCACACTCATCCCCGCAACAGGCTCATCGAGTAAAATCAGCTCAGGTTTTTGAACCAATAGCATCCCAATCTCTAGCCACTGCTTTTGACCATGGCTTAAGAACTCCGCTTGCTTGTCCAAGTCATCGATCAAGTAGATCTGCTCTGCCACCTTATAGATACTATCCAGAACTTTTTGATCACGCTTAAACATTAGTGATCCTATAACCGTTCTCCCCCATGGATAAGAAATCTCAAGATTCTCAAAAACTGTTAGATTTTCATAGATCGATGGAGTTTGAAACTTTCTCCCCACTCCGGCACGCACGATCTTATGCTCTCGTAATTTGGTCAGTTCTTTGTTCTTAAATTTGATTGACCCTTGGGTAGATTTTGTTTTCCCACAAATCATATCTAGAACCGTAGTCTTACCTGCCCCATTGGGGCCAATAATCACCCGCAGCTCTCCCTTATCAATATAGAGATTAAAGCTATCCACAGCCTTAAACCCATCAAAGCTCACAGTAAGGTCTTCTATCGCCAGCAGGAAATCAGTATTTGTATTTGACATATAATTAGGTTGTTAATTTTTCAGGCTTATCTTTCTTATCCAATTTAAGCAGAGATCGGACACGGACTCGTAAATGATCAGACCAAATACCAGCTATCCCTTTTGGCAAGGCTAGAACGATGATAATGAACAACGCACCATAAATGAATACCCATAATGTTGGGTAAGCCTCGGAAAACAGCGTCCTCGCCGTATTTACCAAAAGTGATCCATACACAGCACCTACAATACATAGGCGCCCTCCAACTGCAGTGTAGATAATCAAATCAATAGAAGGCACTACTCCAATCAGGTTAGGTGACATAAAGCCAACCTGAAGAGTAAACAGAGCTCCACCAATTGAAGCCAACACCCCAGCCACCGCAAAGATGAACACCCTAAAAGCAGTCAGATCATATCCAGAGAAACGAACCCGTTCCTCTTTATCCCGCTGCGCTGACAGCACCCTCCCAAGCCGTGAATTCAAAATCCACTTAGAGAAAAATAAACAACCAAACAGACAGGCCACGGTAATAAAGTAGAGAATCTTCTGAGAAGAAGGTTCACGAATGTCCCATCCATTCAGAGTTTTCAAGTCAGTCATCCCATTAATCCCTCCAAAGAATCCCTGGTTACCCACAATGAAATACCATGCACAAGCTACCATAGACTGTGTAAGAATCGCAAAGACTACTCCAGTAACACGCCCTTTAAAGTAAAAGAAACTAAGCAACGTAGCCAACAATATAGGCAGAATGATAATGAGCAGCAGAGTTAAGGTGAAACTATGATAAGGCTGCCAGAACCAAGGTAACTCAGTAAGCTGATTCCAATCCATAAAGTCCGGAATTCCAGGTGTCGTCTGGATCTTGGTAGACTCAAGATCCGAAGCCTCTAGCTTCAAGAACATCGCCATAGAGTACCCCCCCAGCCCAAAGTATAAACCTTGTCCCAAACTAAGGATACCCGCATGCCCCCAGCAGAGAACCAGACCGACACAACAAAAAGAGTAACAAAGGTATTTACCACACATGTTCAAGCGAAACTCGCTTAAAGTCAGCGGCAGGATAACTACCAGGATAAGTGCTAATAAAGAATAACTAAGGAGGCTTGAACGCCCACTGAGTAGCTTATCTAAGAAGCCTTCATTAGGAGTGAGTGTCGGAGTTGATTGTGATTTCATAATCTGTGTTAGTATCAGTTAAAGTTAAGAGCGTATATTTGATGAAAAGAGACCCTTGGTGAATTTCGCAAGGACAACGAAGATGATCAGGTAAAGCCAGACCTTCGCTACCGAACCAGACATGAAGAACTCCAAAATCGATGATAGGAGAGCCAAGAACCCACCAGAAATAACAAGACCGAACAAACTACCCAAACCACCAAGCACAAGTACTAAGAAGGAATCTACGATATAGGTCGTTCCAGCTGTGGGTGAAGTAGAAACCACTGTTGTGAGGAACGCCCCACCTATACCTGAAATTCCACAGGCAAGTGCAAAAGTAAACCGGTCAGTCACCTTCGTATTTATCCCCAGTGCCTGTGACATCTGACGATTCTGTGAAGTAGAGCGCATTCTAAGCCCCCAGCGTGTTTTATTAGTGAAAAATACTAACCCTACTGTGAGGATTATTGTCGTAGCTAGTATCACTAACCCATTAATCGGGATGTCGATAATATCTGTTGGTGCCCAGGAACCCATTAGCCACTCAGGTAAAGTAGCACTCATCTCGCGAGCCCCGATAAAAGTCCGGAAGCACTGCTGCATGATCAAGCTCAGCCCCCACGTTGCTAATAAAGTATCCAGCGGTCGATGATACAACCTACTGATTAATATCCATTCAATAATCCATCCCACAATGAAAGCCACCACAAAGGCTAATGGAATCGCCACCCATAAATAGTAGTTGATAAATTCTGGCATAACCTCAATCACAAACTTCGAAGCCAGACACATCGTATAAGAGCCAATAACAAGAAATTCAGCGTGAGCCATATTAATGACCTTCATCTGACCAAATACTACATAAAGGCCAAGGCCCATTAAAACATAGATACAGAGGAGACTCAGCCCGCCAAAGGATTGCATGATTAGAATCGCTTTTAATTCTTCAAATGTATATTCATCGAACATAATAGATTTTGGGTATTGAAAGTTTGTATAGTTGTGTTGAAGTGAAGGAATAAATATATTCCTAGAATCGTGCATTTTGTTTATTAATAAAGGCGCCCTGACCCTTTACTCCAGGACGCCTTCAGCCTTATTCAAATAATAATATCTTACTGATAACCCTTAGGATATGGGTTAGGCTCAATGAGTTCTGATGAAGTAGAGATGATCTCAAATTGACCATTCTTGAGGAACTTACCGATCTTAGATTTACTCCATAGGTGATGGTTTGTGTCGTGGATACGCACAAAACCCTCAGGTGCATCCTTGAACTCAATTCCGCCAGAAGCAGCCGCTATCTTGTCGATATCGAAGCTTCCTGCCTTCTCAACAGTCTTCTTCCATAACCATGGTCCAAGATAAGCAGCCTGAGTAACATCACCGATCACACTATCATCACCCCAGCGTGCTTTAAACGCTTTCACAAATGCCTTGTTCTCTGGTGTATCAATAGACTGGAAATACTTCATGCTAGAGTAAAACCCTTCACAGTTCACACCACCAATTCCGAGAACCTCATCTTCAGTAGTTGAAATAGTAAGCATGTCATACTTCTTAGAAGTAACTCCTGCCGCCTTGAGCTGCTTATACCAAGCAACGTTACTACCACCTACTACAGCAGTAAACATGAGGTCAGGCTTCTTCAGCTTAACTTTGTTAATGAGTGTACCAAAGTTTGTGTGACCAAGAGGATAATACTCTTCTCCTACCACCTTACACTTAGGATCTTTCTTCTTCAAATAACGCTCAATGTGCGCACGTGCAATCTTCATCGATGTTCTAGGCCAGATATAGTCAGAACCAATCAAGTAAAACGTTCTTGCCCCTAAATTCTCATAAGCCCAATCAAGACCGTAAATAATCTGCTGAGTAGCTTCCTGCCCAGTGTAGATCACGTTCTTAGAATCTTCCAAACCTTCATAGAAAGTTGGATAATACAGCATGTTATTCTCCTTCTCAAAAATAGGGAGCACAGCCTTGCGAGACGCAGAAGTCCAGCATCCAAATACACAAGCAACTTTGTCTTGCGTAATCAACTTCTTAGACTTCTCGGCAAACGTTGGCCAATCACTCGCTCCGTCTTCCTGGACAATCTTAATCTGTCGACCTAACACTCCACCCATTGCATTAATTTGCTCAATAGCAAGGCGCTCTGCCTCAACAGAACCAGTCTCACTGATCGCCATCGTTCCGGTAATAGAGTGTAACTGCCCTACTGTAACAGTAGTATCCGTTACAGCTAAACCTGTAGTATTTACTTTTGCAGTAGGAAATTCCTCTGCACTTACATGACCCGTGAGGCCCGCCATTGCCATGAGCAATAAGCTATACATTTTACTATGTAATTTTAGTTTCATATTCGTATCATTGTTTATATTAGTATCATTTTGCGCAGAAACATTCTTTCGCAGATAACAACATCACAGCACCCCTCGTACCAAAACCCCTCTACAAGAGATGAATATATTTACGCGTAAACCATAAATCGTTATTTAAATTCACGATTTAAACCACGCATACAAACCATCAACCTCACTAATAGATCGATAATATGCACCACACACAATTTAACCTAAGCCGTTCTTATGGGTTAAGAGCATGGAAACAAGAAAGGTTCAATAAAGGTAACTACTCAGGTAGTTATGACCATTTATAATGAATCACTTATAAAAAAAGTGAACTATGGTGTAGACATTTTGAAATTTCAAAAGTGTTACAGAGTAAAGCTTAATCAGCTATTGAACAATCTCACCATCTTAGCTATATTTACCCATAAACAGCTCATAATGTAGTGACTTATGTTAAAATAAAACCACCTGAGCAGTTACCAATAAAATCAGGAATTATCACCTATAAATAAGATATATATTTCACAACATAGACATTATGAAGACACCATGTAGGGCTAAAGGATCTAGGTAATGGCTTACTTGAAGTATGGTTTGCAAACCAGCTAATTTACCATCTGAATACCAAAACAATAAGCGTAGATCGACTCACTAGGTCAGAAATAGAGGCTGACAAACAAACACCCAAGTGTAACCTCTAACTAAACTAAGTGTAACCCATATTATGAAACCTCTGTGTTACCTTTGTTCTGACTCCTCCCCGTTTCATCATACTAGACCATTGACGGATGACGGATGACGGATCGCAGATCCAAAAAACGCAAAAACTACCCTAATCACAGACAACAACAACCAAGCCTTTATCCATAAATTCAAATGCTCATCTTACTATCACCAGCCAAATCACTCGACTACGAATCACCCCTCCCCACCAAGCGACACACCACACCACGCCTTCTTGAAAATTCAAAAATCCTCGTCAAACAACTCCGCGCCATGACCCCAAAGGCACTCGGTAAACTCATGTCCATCAGCGACAAACTCGCCGACCTCAATGCCGAGCGCTACACCACCTGGGAACCAGACTTCACCCCAGAAAACAGTCGCCAATGCCTCTTCGCATTTACCGGTGATGTCTATCAAGGCATGGAGCTATCCAACTGGAAAGCACCAGACTTCACCCTCGCCCAAAAACAAATCCGCATCCTCTCCGGACTCTACGGCGTCCTCCGCCCGCTAGACCTCATGCAGCCCTACCGCCTAGAAATGGGAACCAAACTAGCCAGCTCACGCGGTAAAAACCTCTACGAGTTCTGGGACGAAAAAATCACCGACCTCCTCAACACCGACCTCAAAAAAAGTGGCTCAAACTTTGTCGTCAACCTCGCCTCAAACGAATACTTTTCCTCAGTCAAAAAGAAATCACTCGCCGGCGAACTCATCACCCCCGTCTTCAAAGACGAAAAGAATGGTAAGTATAAAATCATCTCCTTCTACGCTAAAAAAGCCCGCGGCATGATGGCAGACCATATCATCCGCAACAAAATCACCACCACCGCCGGACTCAAAAAATTCAAAACCGCCGGCTACAAATTCAGCAAAGCAGACAGCACCGACACAGAAATCGTCTTTTTAAGGAAGGAAAAAGGTTAAAGGAGAAAGGTTAAAGCCCAACAAGCACCCACCCAAGTCCCGTGTAATCCAGCGCCTTTTGACTTCATTCCATTCAGTCTCTGCAGACACTCACCCTCTCCTCAGAGAGTGATTCTAGGACAGCAGTGTGGTTCAAAAAATCCATCAACCCCGCGTAAAACTGCAACGCTGCACGCGGTTAAATAGCGTGATCCAAAGGCTCTATACGCGACAGACCAAGCAAAAATCCTGTCCATTCTGCTAATTCTGTCTATAAAAAGCAACAACCAAAGCCCACAACCCAAGTTCCATTTCATAGCAAAGGTTCCGAGTAATTCCGCGCCTTCCATGGTCAAAAAAATATCCAACTACCCAAGCAAAAATTCGTGTAGATTCGTGGTCAGCCACGCAGAGCACAACCCAAGCCACCATCAACCAAGCCTTTATCCTTTAAACTTTCCCCTTTAACCTCTTAAAAAAAATGCTATCCGCCAAAGTCCTCATCGACGGTCCTGCTGATCTAGTCTTCGACTACTTGGTTCCCGAGAGCCTTGGTGTCGTCGCAGTCGGCTGTCGTGTCCGCATCCCGCTCAGAAACAGAAACTCCACCGGCACCGTCCTAGAAATAGGCGAACCACCACAGAGCAACTTCACCCTCCGCCCGCTCCACTCCCTCATCGATCCCGAGCCACTCATCACCCCCGGACTCATGAAGCTCGGAAGGTGGCTGGCAGAGTATTACGGCAGCCCGATGGAACAAGTCATGCGCGCCCTGCTCCCCGAGTCTGTTAGACAAGACGCCCACTCAGAAAAAGTGCGTAAAGTCGTGGTCTTAGAAAAAATGCCCGATGAAGAAACCCTAGAAAAGCTCGCCAAGCGCGCCCCAAAGCAACACGTCATCCTCACACTCCTCAAAGGAGCTCACTCTGGGGGTCAGATCTCTATGAAAGACCTCGGAGGAGGATCAGCCACTGCCTCGGTCAAATCACTCGAGAAAAAAGGCTACGTCATCATCAAACATGAATCTGTCCGCCGTGACCCAGATGCCGATCAAGAATTCCTAGAAACCAAACCACTCAAACTAAACGACGAACAAGAAGTTGCCCTAGCAGAAGTCCTCAGAGAACCAGAAGGAGACGAACCTAAAAAGCCCATCCTACTCCACGGAGTCACTGGCTCAGGCAAGACTGAAGTCTACCTCCAAGCCGTGCAAAAACACCTCGACCAAGGCAAAACCGCGCTCATCCTCATCCCAGAAATTTCCCTCACCCCGCAAACCGTCCAACGCTTCAAATCCCGCTTCGCCTCCCTCCAGGACCAAGTCGCCGTCCTTCACTCCCACCTTTCCCAAGGCGAGAGGTTCGATGAATGGCACCGCATCCGCAAGGGCAAGGCCCGCATCGTCATCGGTGCTCGCTCCGCAATCTTCGCCCCGCTGAAAGATCTAGGAATCATCATCGTGGATGAGGAACATGAGAACACCTACAAGCAAGAAACCTCCCCCAGATACCACGGCAGAGACATCGCAGTGCTGCGCGCGCACATCGAGAAATGCACCGTCCTCTTGGGCTCCGCCACCCCCTCACTAGAATCATTTCATAACACCCAGACCGGCAAATACCAGCTCATCCACCTCACCAAGAGAGTCGATGACCAAACCATGCCCATCATCCGCGTCATGGATATGAAGCTCGAAGCCCAGAAGCAAAAAGGCCGCGACGCCATCCTCTCCGACAAACTCCGCGTCTCCATGGAAGCCAAGCTCAAGAATGGCGAGCAAGTCATCCTCTTCCTCAACCGCCGAGGCTTCGCTCGTTCGCTCCAGTGCCCACCCTGCGGACACGTCTGCGAGTGCCAGCACTGCGCCATCCCCCTCACCTACCATAAAGGAGACGAGCGCCTAGTCTGCCACATGTGCGGCTACCAGACCATCACCCCCAGAAAATGCCCAGAATGCGGCGACAAAGCGATCCGCATGCAAGGCTTCGGCACCGAAAAAGTAGAAGACGTCATCCAGCGAGTCTTCCCCAAGTCCCGCATCGCCCGAATCGATGCCGACACCATGCGCCGCAAAAACGCCCTACGCGACACTCTCGCGAAATTCAAAGCCAACAAACTAGACATCATCATCGGCACCCAGATGATCGCCAAAGGACTCCACTTCCCCAACGTTACCCTAGTCGGAATCCTCAACGCAGACCTGGGTCTCCACGTCCCGGACTTCCGCGCCGGCGAGCGCACTTTCCAGCTCATCACCCAGGTCGCGGGCAGAGCCGGCAGAGGAGAGCTAAAAGGTGAAGTCATCATCCAGACCTACACCCCCCACTCCCCCTCCATCCAGTTCGCCCGCCACCACGACTACGAAGGTTACGCTGAGCAGGAGCTCCAGTTCAGAAATCAATTCAGCTTCCCCCCTTTCTCCCACGTAGCATTACTAGGCACCCGCTCCACCCACGAGCGCCGCGCCGAGTTCACCCTAGAAAACCTCCACAAACGCCTCAAAAAAAACCTCCCAGCCCACATCGAGCTAGGCGAACCACTCCCATCTCCGCTCACCAAAGCCCACGGCCAGTTCCGCTACCAGCTCATGCTAAAATCCACCTCCGCCCGTGCCCTCTCAAAATACATCCGCGAAGTCCTCAAACAAACCCCACCCCCCGAAGACGTCAACATCATCTTCGACATGGACGCCCTGAGTTTTTTCTAGAAGAACGTACCGGAGTTTTCCAACCTCCGAGAAGCAAAGAGCAAAGAGTTAGCAGTCATCAGTGATCAGTCATCAGTGATCCAGTGATCAGTAATCAGTGATCCTCCATCCCATCTCCTGAAGGGAGAACGGTTCCAAAGCCTGCGACTTCAGTCGTAGGAATCCCCCACCCAACAAAATACTCTCCTGAAGGGAGAGCGGAAAACCCATCAACTCAAGGCTCCATCCACCCAAGCACTTTAACCTTTAACCTTTATCCTTTAACCTTTCTCCTTTCTCCTTTCTCCTCAATCTCCGCGCCCCCTAAAAACCTTTTCCTGTATCTCCTCGGCAGTGCTTTCAAATCCACTCTCAGAAGACAGTAAATGGCATTGTTAAAACTCTCCTCTACTTGAAACGATAAAAACTTAGCCCCTAGGCTCACATAATAACGAATCAGCGGAGGGATCGACCGATGGTCGCCCTCTAATTCTTGGATCAAACCATTCAGTTTATTCAGCCCCTGAGCAGGCCAAGCATCCACCACCAACCCGTGGTGATTCGTCTTTGCGGTGAACGGAACCTTCGCTCTAACACTTTTTCTAAGCTTGCTGTCCGCACTGTAGTATCTATCCAGCATATCCACCAAGATAGCCTGACTCAACGGAGTGAATGAAGCCGAGATAGTGACTGATCCATAAAGAACATAGCAGTCTCTCGCTATCGCTGCCAAACCAATCCCTTTCCAGAGCGCGTCTAACATTTGCGGATTTTTTTGATAGGATGGTAGTACAAATGACCTACTTAACTCCATCGCCCCCTGCCCTTCATTCGGGCTTGCCATCTGATCATAAAAGCCCGGCTTCATTTCAAAAATATGATTCAGATACAGTCCATCTGCACCATGAGTCTTTAAAATCTCTTCAGTAAAACCAATCCGATAAGCACCAACCATCCTCTCCTCAACCTTATCCCACAGCAGCAGGTGATCATAATAATCATCCTCATCAGTAATATCTAGGTCCTTCCCGGATCCTGCACCAATCGCCGCAAAGGTCACTGCCCTGGCCAAACCAATGAGCCGCATGACAGCCGGCGCCTCTCTGCCTTTAAATAAATAAACCGCGAGCTGCTCCGTGCTGGATAAACAATGATCTGCATTGAGCATCGAGATCTCATCAATAGTCGCTAAATCAGGAGAGAGGAGAGCCACTTCATCTGACTGACCTTCAGCCGCTGACATGGCTGGCTCAGGAGCGGTAGCATCACTCATCATCATACGCTTTGCGTGTGCTAAACTGGTGTTGGTGCTATTCATCTTGTGGGAATCTTCTTTACATTAGCTGGTCGCAAAAGACTCAATTCATGTCACTCAGCAAACTTTTCAAACTGGTTCTTCAATGCATCGCCTTGTGAGCGCTGTTCTTTGGTTCGCTCTTGTGATTCCGCAGCCTCTTGCTCCATGCGTTCGTCAAACCAGTGCTTTTCTTCTTGCTCATTTTGCTCAGGCTTTCGTTGTCTTTTGAGAAATTCATTTTCTGCTTCTAACTTCGCAGTCGCTTCTATCGCATTAGATTTACTGGACATTATCTCCAATGCATTAAGCTGTTTCATAAAGAAATAGGTGATGAGGACTCCTAAGGCAAAGGAGATAACTAGAGGGATATATTTTTTGAGTACTTTCATTTCTTTTGAGGTCTTGGTGGTCTGGTTTTACCTGTCCAGTTATGCTTCGGATAACGCCCCGCCAGATCTTTTTTCATTTGATCGAAGCCGGATTTCCAGAAGTTTTCTAGGTCTTGAGTCATTTGCCAGGGGCGCTGGTTGGGGGCGCAGATGTGGGTTTGGATGGTGACTGTGCCGTTGGCGATGGTTGGTGAGGTCTTGATTCCGTAGAGGCGCTGGACGGTGAGGGCGATAGAGGGTGGTTTGCAGAGTTCGTATTTCACCTTCACATGCTCTCCGTTGCTTAGTTTCAGTCTAGTCGGAGCGTAGGCTTCGAGGGCAGCGTGCTGACCTGCGGAAAGCCAGCCTTGGAGCGCGGGCATGACTTCTTTGTCTTTGATCTGCTTATAACCCAGTGCGCCTTGACAGATAGTCTCTAGCGCAATGGAACGATCTTCTTCATCGAATCCCGGCAGTTCCAGCTCTGGCATCCAATCGCGCAGGCTGAGGAGACGCGCTATCCACTGCTCCACCCCAGCATCCCATTTCTTCAGCTTTAGCTCGCCGTTGGCGACGCGCTCAGCCAGAAGTGCGGCGGCTTGATCTGGATCGATGTCTTTGTCGCCCGTATCTTTCGTGGTGATGATCAGGTCTTGATAGGTAGTCTGCTGGCGATTCACTACACGGCGGATTTTCTCATCATAGACGGCTTGGTTTCCTTCTTGTAGAAACTTACCTCTAAGTTCTCTAACAGTTTCTAACAAAACTTCGGTGCAACCGCTGAGGTGGACGGTGATGTCTCTGGCCCCGACTTCTGTCATAGAGGTAACGAGGAATAACTGGGAATCTTTCACGGCGCTGTCTGGAGAGATTTTTCCGGATCTTCCGCCGGTGATTCTGCAAGAAAGGTTCCCTGCTCCGGTCCTGACGGCGAGTCGGTCACTGTAGGCGGTGAGCATGGCGCGGCTGAAGGGTTCTGCGTTATGAGAGAAGTCGGCTGTCTTGTTAGAGACATCCCATCCCATTCTGGAGGTGGTTTTTTCTAGTTGCTGGACCGACTGCTGGACCTCGCGGGCGATGCGAGCGAGGACTCCGATAGCGGTGCAGCGCTGCGGGGTGAACTGCATGGCAGCGGCGGAGATGTAGGCGCGGTGGTCTGCGGCGAAGTCGGTGGTGTCTTCTTCGTAGATGAATTGTGATCTTCCGTTGTGTTGCTTCCCTTTCATGAAGATGCCGCCGCTGTCTGTCTGCATCAGCGCGATGGTGAAGATGGCTTCTGGCAGGCAATTTTCCTGCTGGGCGGCGATGAGGAGCCGGGCTTCTCTGGGATGGAGCGGCATGGTGGCCATGCTTTTCCCTAGGGCGGTGATCTTTCCAAGGTTGGTAGATTCGGCACTCTCAATCGCTTCTAGATTTTCTAACAGATGGAGCGCGTGTTGGTGGCCTGCTGCTGTGGGCTGGTCTAGCCAGCGGAAGGTGGAGAGGTCTGTGATGCCACGAGACTTTAGCTTGAGCGCGGTCTCGGTGATGTCGATCCGGCGGACTTCTGGCAGCTCGAATTCTGCGCGTCTGGCGTGGTCTGGCTGGCTCCAGAGCCTGATGCATCTACCTGGTGCTACCCTGCCCGCACGTCCCGCGCGCTGGTCTGCGGCGGCGCGAGAAATCTTCTTGATGAAGAGAGTGTTCATGCCACGGAGTGGATCAAACTCTGAGATCCTAGCGAGTCCAGCATCGATGACGGTACAGACGCCTGGGATGGTGAGTGAAGTTTCTGCTACGTTTGTGGAAACGATGATGCGCGGTGGTCCAGCATCTCTGACGGCGCGGTCTTGCTGCTCTGGCTTGAGCGCTCCGTAGAGCGGACAGATTTCCCATCCTCCATTTTTAGCATTGCTAGAGGTAAGTTTTTTCTGCTCTAACAGGGTGATGGTTTTCTGGATTTCATAGACTCCGGGGAGGAAAACGAGGATGTTTCCGCAGGCGGGATCGATGACTGCTTCGGTGACCGCTCTGGCGCATTTTTCCCAGATGGGTTCTTCGCCATTACCATACCGGTTGGTGGTTTTTGATTTTGGCAGTGCGTGCTGATAAGAAATTTCTACGGGATAGGATCTGCCACCGGCTTCGATGAGGCGGCATGGGTCGAGGTAATCTTCCAGTCCGGCTAGCTCCAGGGTGGCGGACATGACGCAGACCTTTAGCTTTGGTCGGTGAGATTCTTGGAGCGTGAGGCAGTCTGCTAGGGCGATGTCCATGGCGAGGCGTCGCTCGTGAAATTCATCGAAGATAATGGCACCGATGCCATCTAATAGTGGGTTATCTTCTAGCCAGCGCTGGAGGATACCATCGGTGATGTAGATGATGCGGGAGGCTGGTGAGGTTTTATTATCAAAGCGGACGATGTAGCCGACTTCATCGCCTAAACGAGTACCGCGCAAGCTGGCAACTCTGCGAGCGAGCATGCGGGCGGCGATCCGGCGCGGCTGAACGACGATAATTTTCCCATCGATGCCCGCATCCAGCAGCATACTGGGAAGACCAGTGGATTTACCTGACCCTGTGGGAGCCTTTACAAGGACGCGCCACGGGGTGCCCGCGCCAAAGTCTCCTAACAACTTGGCTTCTACTTCGTGGATGGGGAGCTTCATTAGGGGAAGTTCTAAGTGTGAAATTTAATGGCTTAGGTTATCGGTGTTACTGACTACTATCTACTATCTACTTTTTCGCTCTGTATTGATGAGCCATACGGTATTGCGATGGGCTGATTCCCATGAGCTTCTTAAATGCTCTGGTAAAATTGGCATGGTCTTCGTAGCCGATAGCAACACCAACCGCTTTGATACTTTTCTTGCTCATGACAAGGTACTCGCAGGCGATAGAAATTTTCGCTTGTAAGATAAATCTCTTGGGGGTGATCCCCATGTGTTCCTTAAACATGCGCTCTAAGGTACTGATGGAAATGTTTGCCGCCTTAGCCAGATCGACCACTTTGATCTCCTGCTCCACGCACTTATAGATTGCACCTACGATCGCAGAAATTTTACGATGCTGGGTGGGTCCTGGTCGCCCCTCAGTGATGCCTAGCCTTCTGGACATGCCTGCCGTGCCTACTACTTTCCCCGCTTTATCATAGAGCGGGATTTTACAGGTTTCTCTCCACTCGACACCACCAGTGATGCTGGGGACCAGTTCGGATTTATTTTCGATCGCTTCTTCCGTCTGCATAACCTGGACATCATCACTACGAAATACGCTGGCCATAGAGGGTGGGTAGAGATCATGATCCGTGAGTCCAATGAGCTGGTTTTTGCTCTCAAATCCGTGTTGTTTTAAGAGCCGAACATTCACATACTCGAATGCACCAGCTTGGTTTTTCAACCAGAATGACATATCTGGGATGAGGTCAAACATCTTGCTAGAGACCTGCCCAACTTTAAGTGAATCCAAGAAGACATTTCCATCATCCCCTGCTCGATCTGCCATTGACTTCATAGACCTATCGTCACGATTTCAGGTCGATCATCAAGCTAAATGAATGAAATCAACTATAAATGGCGAAATGACTGCTTGTCAGACTAGATTGATCTGATAGAACTCTCCTCCTATTCGACAAGTCTGTGACTTAGTCGAACATAAAACCAACACATACTAAAATGGAAAAAGTAGAACTAACAGATAAGGACAGGAACATGCTCTTTTGGGCGAGTTTTCTCGCGCTAATGGCAGCAGGTGTAGGATTTGTATTTCGAGTCATGATCCCAGATCTCTGGGCTGATTCATTCCAAATCACTACCGCTCAAGTAGGAGCTCTCACAGGTGCCGCACTCTGGCCGATCGCAGTCAGCATGATTCTCTTCAGTCTTATCGTTGATAAGATAGGCTACAGAGTCTCTATGTTCTGCGCCTTTGCCCTACAAGCTCTCTCTGTCCTCCTAACCATCAGCGCAAGTAGCTATGACGCCATGTGGTGGGCATGTATCTGTGCTGGACTCGGACACGGTGTTGTAGAAGCGGTGATCAACCCTCTCTGCGCTACAATGTATAAGAAGGATAAAAGCAAAATGCTCAATATCCTTCACGCATCATGGCCTGCTGGTATCGTATTTGGTGGTATCTGTTACATCTTACTCATCGGCACTGGTGATGAGCTGGTATGGGCCAACACTAGTTGGATATTTTACCTAATGCTTCTTCCTATTCTATTTTATGGCATCATGTTTGTAATGTGCCGTAAGTATCCTGTGGATGAGCGTATTGAGAACAATGTTTCCTACGTAGACATGCTTCGTGAATTTGGTGGTCTCGGTATTTTTCTAGCCTCTACATTTCTTATCTATGAAATCACAGGCCAGCTAGGAATAGACTTCGGTGATATAAACAAACTCGTAGCCTGCTTAGCTATCGGAGCAGCTATTGGACTAATCACTGGATTTCTTCTTAAATCTGGCGGTAAGATCCTCTTCTTTATCCTCTGTATTATTATGATCCCACTCGCTACCGCAGAACTTGCTACAGATGGTTGGATTCAATCACTAATGAAGCCAATCATGGGAGCTGAAAATGCAGCTTGGGCAATCGTCTTCTCAGCAGCTATTATGATGGTTCTTCGCTTCTTCGCGGGTGTGCCATTGAAATACATGAGCCCTCCAGCACTTCTACTGCTCAGCTCAGTATTCTCTATTGTTGGTCTTTACGCACTTTCATCAGTTCCTGCTGGTCCTATGATCTTCGGAGCATTTGTTCTCTATGCGGTTGGACAAACTTTCTACTGGCCGACAGTGCTAGGCTTCACATCTGAGCAATTCCCTAAAGGTGGAGCGATGACACTCAACACAGTCTCTGCAATGGGTCTTCTTACCGTCGGTATCTTCGGTTTCCCATTCCTGGGTGCTGTCCAGACTCACTATAAGACAGATGCTCTGAAAACTACAGAGACAGCTCTTGTTCAATCTGTCATCGATAACGAAACTACCTTTGTAGATAATACAAACCCTGAAAAACCAGTAGATAATCCTGTTTTCTCAGTGCAGGATTTCTTCGGATTCAAATACGATTCTATCAATGATGGTGAGTTCAAGAAACTCCCTGAAATGACAGATGAGCGTCGTGAAGTAGTCAATAGCACGATGAAAGTAACCAGTCAGAAATCACTCAAAGTAGCTGCAGTTCTTCCAGCTATTATGGCAGTAGCTTTCTTACTGATTATGTTCTGGTATAAATCTAAAGGTGGCTACAAGCCAGTAACACTCGACCATGACGAGCCAGAAGGCACAGTCTTGTAGAGCGTAACTCTATCAATAACAATCCCCTCCCAAACCTACACCTCTCATCATTAACATCAAATTACGTTAATTTAATCCATCTGAGACTAGACTGCGAAAAGCAGTATTTTAAAAGCAATCATCATGAATACAGATTCTGGAGCGATTCTCCACAATGTCTCTGTATTTCATGATGATTTTTTTTAGTAAAACTGAATAGCGTCAAATACGACTGAAAAAACTGAACCATTTATAGCTGGCTTTTATATCGATCAATTGCAAGATTACCTCCAGCTACTAGCAAACTACTTAAACTAATACGATAAACATTATGAGACCTACTACTTTATTCACTGGCCAATGGGCCGATCTACCAATCGCTGAACTACTGCCAAAAGTCAAAGGGATGGGCTATGACGGTGTCGAGCTCGCCTGCTGGGGAGACCATTTCGATGTCGATCAAGCACTGAACGACGACTCCTATGTTTCTGATAAATGGGCTCTTCTACAAGAGAATGGTCTCAACTGTTACTCTATCTCTAACCATCTCGTAGGGCAGGCTATTTGTGACAACATCGATGCGCGCCATAAGGCGATCATCCCCGACGATGTCTGGGGAGAAGGAGACCCTGAGAAAGTACGCCGCCGTGCTGAGGAACATATGATCAAGGCTGGTCAGGCGTGCAGAAAATTTATGGATGCCAAGCCTGAAGCGATGAGAGACATCGACTTCGCACCCGCAGTGAATGGCTTCACTGGATCATCAATCTGGCATGCGCTGTATTCATTCCCGCCAACATCACAAGAATATCTTCAGGCTGGATTCGATGACTTCGGCACTAGATTCACCCGTATCCTAGATGCTTTTGAGAAAGTGGATATGAACTTTGGACTTGAGGTTCACCCTACGGAAATCGCGTTCGATATCGTATCAGCTGAGCGCGCTATCGAGGCAGTGAATGGTCACAAGAGGTTCGGATTTAACTACGACCCATCTCACTTTGCTTACCAAGGCGTGGACTATGTGAAATTTATCCGTCAGTTCTCCGAGCGTATTTTCCACGTTCACATGAAGGATGTATGGTTCGGTCACGGTGACGGCACTGTCGGAGTCTTTGGTGGACACACAGACTTCGCAGACCCTCGCAGACATTGGGACTTCCGATCTGTCGGACGTGGCGATGTGAACTTTGAGGAAATTATTGTTGCACTGAATGATATTGAATACGCTGGACCACTCTCGGTGGAATGGGAAGACGCACGTATGGAGCGTTTCCATGGCGCTAAGGAATCTTGCGCATATGTGAAAGCACTGGATTTCCCTACTAACCATAATGGTCTTTTTGACTCTGCATTTGATTCCGACAACCAATAATTGAGCTATGAATAATCACAGAAAAATACGCATGGGCATGATCGGTGGCGGTCAGGGTGCATTCATCGGAGCAGTTCACCGCATTGCGGCATCTATCGATCAACAGGTCGAGTTAGTTTGTGGCGCATTCTCATCGAACCCAGAGACATCACTCGCTTCTGGCAATGAGCTCTATCTTCCGGCAGATCGCAGTTATGCATCCTTCGCTGAAATGATGGAGAAAGAGGCCGCGCTTCCACTCGGTGAAAGAATGGATTTCGTGGTCATTGTGACTCCGAATCACGTCCACTTCCCAGCTGCTAAAGCGGCTCTCGAAGCCGGCTTCCACGTTCTTTCAGATAAGCCAGCCACGCTAGATCACGCGCAGGCAGTTGAGCTGAAAACAATCGTTGATAAATCTGGGCTCATCTACGGGCTCACTCACAACTACACTGGTTACCCGATGGTGAAGCAGGCCAAGCACATGATCGAAAATGGCGACCTCGGTAAAATCAGAAAAGTGGTAGTGGAATACCCACAAGGCTGGCTAGCAACTAAGATCGAAGACTCTGACCAAAAACAAGCCGCATGGCGCACTGATCCTAAGAAATCTGGTGCAGCGGGATGCATAGGAGATATTGGAACCCATGCTGAGAACTTAGCTGAATATATCACTGGTCTCGAAATCAAGGAACTAGCGGCAGACCTGACCTCCTTCGTGGATGGTAGAAGACTAGATGATGATGGTAATATTTTACTGAGATTTGGAAATGGCGCAAAAGGAATTCTACACGCGTCACAAATTTCTGTGGGTGAGGAAAATAACCTCAACATCCGCGTCTGGGGCGAGACAGGTGGGCTCGAATGGCATCAAAATGAGCCAAACACTCTGCTGGTGAAACATCTAGAGCAGCCACAGCAAGTTTACCGCACCGGAAATGGTTACCTCTGTGAGGCAGCTACGGATGCAGCACGCACCCCACCCTCTCATCCAGAAGGTTACTTAGAGGCATTTGCTAATATTTATCTCGCCTATAGCGGTCACATCAGAGACAGGCTCAATGGTGAAGAAAAAGAGAGCTATGACTATCCATCCATTGACGATGGTATCCGAGGCATGGCATTTATTGAAGCAACAGTAGCCTCATCTAATAATAATGCTGCCTGGACGTCTCTCTAAAAAAATCTAACCGAAGATCACTAACATGGCTGATGAATCACCAGATAAACTTCAATATAATCTATTAGGAGACGATCAGACATCTGCTGGAGAAAAGATTGCCAAATACACTGGCGACGTGGACTGGAACTACCTCAAACCGCACTACAAATCTGGTGCGATGATCTATGTGGACCCAGAACTTACTCTAACAGATGTTGCCGATGCGTTTACTAAGGATGACAAATCCCAAGTGCAAGCTTGGCTGAAGTCTGCTGACCTAGTGAAACCTTCTCACCTTCATGAGGACTGGTGGGAGTATGACCAGACACGCTTCACAGCGGTAGTCATCACACCCTTTGTGCTGGCACAGCCGTTAGCAAAAGCCACCGAAAGTGACTGATTTCCTCACTAAAAGAGTTCCAACATCGTCTTTCTCTCAGATTTACTCAGCAATAAATACGCCTTACCATTATCTTTCCAAGCAGTCACATTAAAGTGCGTCACTTCGCAGTTCCAACAGCTTTTAAGCCCTACTTGATCAATGCTCAGTAATTTCTCAGCATCTTCCAGAGAACTTACCTTTAAAACCATAAGGTAAAACTCTCCTGCATCTTTTTTCTCAAAAAAGAGCATCGATGCACGAACTCCATTATCTAACACAAGCTTCTTACCGCCCTTCACGGCATCAGTAATTAAACCCTGAGGCACTGTATCGGCTTCTGGTAAGCCCTCTCTGGCCAGCCAGCTATTCATAGCTACCAGGGTGTTCTCAGAGATCTCCATTTTATAAGAAGCATTGAGAACCGTCCCCATCCCTAACTGAATCTCGTGTAGCGCCAGTTGTTCATTACTATTAATATTAAATTCAGGATAGATAAAAAGAGCACTCAGCACGAGCACCGCTGCGATGGCTGCCACATTAAGCCAGCGTAAAGGAAACCTTACTACCTTAGTAGAATTTGGTTTCTTAGATGACTCACGCTCTACTTCCATTGCTGAAATAATCTGGTCTCTCAGCCCTTCTGGAGGAGAGACATGCGCCATTGCACCCACAAAGACAGCATCTATCTCAGAGCTCAAATCCTTACCTCCACCATCATATTCCATCACCGAGAATATTTCATCACGAAGACCATCTGGAATATCTACCGTCATAAGAGCTTCTGCAAACATCGCATCATGTGCTCGCTCCTGTGCTAACCACAGTCCAAGCTCACGATCCTCCGCTACTAAGCGCAAAGCCTCTGTGAAGTCAGGATTGCTCGCATCCGCACCATCTGGTCGGTAGCTCTGTAAAATAAATTTAGCGTGTTCTTTATCCATTTTTCTGTCCCCTTTCACTTGAATTCATCACCACCACTTTTGAGCTTCCCGCTAGTTTTTCTCTCATCTTCTTCTTTAATAAATCCTTACCTCTAGAAATACGGGACATCACCGTGCCCATCGGTATATCTAGCACTGCCGCTATCTCCTTATAGCTATGCTGCTGAAGAAAAAACAATGCCAATGGTGCGCGAAAGGTTTCATCCATGCTATTCAGCACCGCCACTGCGCGCTTGGCATCAATAGCTCTTCCCGTATCATCCTCTTTTGAGGCTAAGTGGTATTCAGAATCCTCCAGATCCGTCTCAGGAAATTTGTTAGACCTCCTCGCGCCTGCCAGAAATTCACGATACAGCGTGGTGAAGAGCCATGTCTTCGCCTTACTTCTATCCTTTAGCTGATCTCCCTTCTGCGCCCAAATACAGAATGTTTGCTGCACCAAGTCTGCCGCCTTATCAGGATTTTTAGCCAAACTGAACCCAAACCGATACAACGGCTGGTAATGGGCATCTACTAATTCTTGAAATTCACTCATGGTTCTAATCTATACTACTGAGAGTATCCGCGGATAAAATTATTCCCTAAACTTACAGTTCACTCAGCTCTTTAGCGAAGCTCCCTGAAAGAATGGGAAATCTACACCAAGTTTTGGGGTCTAGATTCTCATCATCCAAATGGAATGATGGAGCATAACGCTCACGTTTCCATTGGTTTCTACTCCAGAGTTTAAAGAATTTGATCACCCACGCCTTCATCATTTTGTCATCGTAGCCTGAGTCTTGAAATCGTTTACCCACTAGTGCTAAGACATCTTTCGGTGATCGTTTGTCTCTGATCGCTGCCTTTTCTATCGCATCCAGCACCGGATACGGCATCAAATCTGACTCATCGGTCTGGTCATATTCCTCTGGTCGGAGTTCGGCAGTTGGATGAAGGGCATTCACTTTACTTAGTGCTGCGATGGGTTCAATACCTGCCATATCACTCGTTTCTAACCAACTGAGCCAATGCCTGAGGAATGCCTTGTCGATTCCCGCGATAGGACTCACACCGCCGCAGGTATCACCATCCATCGTGGCGTAGCCTACCGCAGCCTCACTTCTGTTAGACGTAGCGAGCAGTAGACCGTTTCTGATATTCGCCAGCATCCACACTCCTGGTGCACGCACTCTGGCCTGAATATTTTGCAGCGTTATATCATCCTCTTTCCAAGTAAGCTTTCTTCCTATCCCCTCGCTAACCATCCCGGTGTAGCCATCTATAAGCTCAGAAATATTCCAGCATTGGTACTCCGCACCCACAGATCTCGCCAGGCTCTCAGCTGAATCCTCCGTATCATCACCGCTGTTATCGCTAGCCTGATACACACACGCAAGCAGCTCTTTCATCCAGTTCTTGGTGCTCTTTGGTAGCGTTAAATAAGACAACTTCTCGCGCACTCCATCCTCACCCAGCTCTGCCAGAGCAAAGTCTAGACTGAGTTTCACCAAACACGCCACCGCTGAACTATCTGCCCCACCACTCAGTGATAATACAAACCCACGTGAATAACTTTTGCGCATATAATCAAACAACGCAAGCGCTACCGTGCGGCTGAATTCCTCTTCTTTACACCATAGTTTTCGCTCTATTGCATCGCTCGGTAAATCATTGTTTTCTTGCCACTCCAGCCCCACTCTCAACAGCCCTTCATAGCCCTCCACATCCACTGTTCGCGATGCGGATGCCGCCTGTTTAGTCTGGTTCAGCTCCACATCTACTACCGCCGTGGTTAGCGTCCATTCCTTAAAACTAAAGCGTTTCTCCGTAGCAACCAACTCGCCGCAACTCGCAATCATCGCACCACCATCAAAAATCATTCTGCCGGATTCATTTCCTAACAGATTAGCATAAACATACGCCACCCCAAATGCCCTGCTCCCCTCTAACACTAATCTCTCACGAACATGCTGCTTACCAAATGCGAAATGACTCGCGCTAGGATTTAAAATAACATCCACCCCGTGGGCACTGATCTGGGAACCGGGACGATCTGCCACCCAAGCATCCTCGCAGATTTCTACCCCTATCTTCACCCCACCAATCTCGAAAAGTAAATCACCTATCAGCACATCCTCATCGCAGAACTCCGTCACCGCCACCTCGCCAGAAGGCCATGCGCTGAACCACCGTGGTTCATAATGCACTCCATCACCGGCTAAATTCTGCTTTGCGTAAAGCCCCAGTATTCCCCCGCCACAAACGACTGCCGCCACATTGAACACCGCATTATGGTGCCGCCAAGGAAGACCAACAGCCACCACCATTTCTGGTGCTAGATCCACTATCTCCGCCAACATCTCACCCGCTCTCACACAGATATCAGGCGCCAGGAACATATCCTCACAGCCGTAACCAGTGATCGCAAGCTCAGGCAGACATAGCACATCCACATTTTCAGATTGCGCCTCTGCCACCGCCCCTTTGATGCGGGAGAAATTCCCATCCCAATCCATCGGGGTCTGGTTCAGACAGGCTGCTGATACTTTCAGTGTTTTCATGAAGCTATACTAGTTGTTCAACTATCTATGGTCAATCGGTAAGAATGCCCAGATCCATCTTAGATGAAGACGTCCGCCTAGGACGCCCCGCCAACATCAGCCCAAAGCACCCAGCCTTTAAATTCGCCATTTTAAACTCTAATCTTCCTTTTTAAAAAGCACACACATTGCTCCCTCTTCGTCAAAGATCAGCTCGTGATTTAATTTTTTGAGACATTTCATAAAGTCTGGAAGATTCCCATTCATCAAAATAAAGTCACTATGACTCTCTTTCATAAACGCACGCATCGCTCGAAGCGTCTCTTTATTATAAACCAGAAAACTAGCCACAATCATATCAACTTCAGGCAAATCAATTTCCTCATATCGGCCTAGAAGACAGTCGAAATCTACCACCCCATTTTTCACTAACTGCATCCCACATAAGTCCAGCGCTATAGGCGAAAGGTCATTCAGGTATAATTTATCTGCCAATCTACCCAACACCACCGTTTCAGATCCAACTCCAGCACCCAGCACCAGCACTCGTTTACCAGCATAAACATCATGATTCAGCTCTAGCCATTCTGCAAGGATGTCAGTCTCCTCCCAGCGCCGATCATAATACACATCCACCCCAGAATCCATATCCTCCATCACCCGCAAATCTACCTCACGCTGATCTAGATCTAACAGAAAGTATTCGGTGCCACCTATTTTTTTAGTTTCGTATTTCATTTTTTATATTCCTCTTATTTTCTCGAGCTAATTCACCCTCAAATCAAAAAACTCTGGAATCCCGAATTGGAGAAGCCAGAGTTAATAAAGATTTATTGATCTGTAGAGAATGACTATCTACTTCTTCTCATCAATAGGGCTAAACTGCCTAAGCCTAAGAGAAGGGTTGATGATGGCTCAGGCACCGCCTGTAGCACCCCAATTCCATTCCCGTCAGGATCAAGATCCAGTCCATTAAAAATCGACGCAGCAATCTGGTCACTTCTAAGGTTGAAGTTTTCTTGCAGGGTCTGGCCATTGCTGTAGCTGGGTCCCTGACCTGCGCCCCACATTAGGTTGGCAGTTGTCCCCGCAACAGTAAAATCAGGATCTTGAGTCGAACCCGCGCCAGCCCCACCGTTGACATCTTCGACGTGCCGGAGACCAAGAGAATGCCCGATCTCATGAGCAATCGTTCCCGACAAAGAGTCCGCTAGGAACCCTTCATTAGCCATCAACACACGCCCGTTACTGCTGAAAGTTCCGCTGATATAGAGTTGGGCGTTCCCAGCATTGCGAGCACTAGATGCCGGGTTGGCCAGTGGCGTACCGACCCAGCCCGAGCCCGCGCTTCCATCGTAGCCTGTCCCTGAGTGATCCATTACAAAGAAAATCTGTAGCGTATCTATACCAAGCCCGGGAAGCGTGGCACCAGAACCCGCCGCAAAAGTATTCCCGTAGATTGCCGAACGCTCGGCATTGGTGAGTCGTTGCGCCTCGGTGTTGTTCCAGGTGCTTGTTGTGAAGGTCACCTGAATTCCAGCTTGACTCCAGATGTCGTTTACCTGCGACTCATAGAGGTAGCCACTACCACTGCCAGATGGATCCAGTAGGGTCGGGTTTTCTCCGGCATCATCTCGGACTTGGATGATCTCGACATTGAGATTGTGCGTGATCGCGGAATATAGTGCACCAGAACTTAGTAAAAATACTCCAAGAACATTGGTGGGAAGGGCTAGTTTCATTTTAATGCTAAACATTTGCTTTTTTAAATGAGTTTTAATTTTAAGAGGTGAAATAGTCTTACAAAGTACGAAGGTAATTAGTAATACCACAGAAGACAAGAGAAAAAGTAACCGCCCGGGCAGACTGATTGAGCAATAAGGCTTGTTAAGCACAACCAGCTTACAAATGATTATCAATAATAATCATTTGTGTTTTCATTTTCCTAACTCTAAAATCCTTACCTCAAAAACTCTTTCCCCGTCGCGCTATTAGGGAACCCTTGCGCTCTCCATGCCTCGTAATGTTGCCAGCCCGTATTGATGAGCTGTTTAATTCTGACATCTCTATTCAATGGGCCAAAACTTACCACGATGAGTTGTCTCGGTGTGATCACTGCTCTACCATCAGCGAGTTTTCTCACTACGTTTTTCTTATTAGCAGAAATGACGGAATTGGGCCCCTCTACCATTAAGCCACTGATCGACATACTTTCTAGTAGTTTATTCGTATTAGTCAGTCTAAGCGACTGGGAAACACCAGATACTCTTTTCACGGTCACCGACCTGCTTTTCTGCTTCATGTAGAAGTCATACCCATTCGTCTTAAGGGCGTAGGCTGCTAGTTTCGCTAGATCAGAAATTTTAGTTTTACCAAAACCACCAGCCGGGCTCTTAAAACGAGTCGATTTCATATCAAGTACCGCCGCTAAATTATTCATTTCCTGAGTAAATGCATCATAGGGGTTCCCACGCTTACCGCGTTTTGCAAGCAAGTGCCTGCCCACATAATCAGCAAGCACCAGTGCACTACCATTATCTTGGATCAGTGATAAAGAGTAGAGAGCATCGCGCATAGAGATCCGGTCTCCTGTCTGTAAGTTGAGTGAATTCCTTAATCCTGAGTCAGAGATACCTCCCGGCACTACCATCACCGATGAGAGTGGTGTCCCAGATAGCTTCGCCCAGTCTAGCACTACCTTTGCCGTGGCGAGTTGACTAAAGCTTCCTATGGTTACTTTCTGCTCAGAATTCTCAGCCAATAGCACACGCTTAGAGTGCCGCTCCACCACGATGTAGCTTTCTTGAGCAGCAACAAACGAGGATAAAGATAAGAAGAGGCTAAATAATGTTGCCATGACGATGGCGAGGGAATGGAATGGTGATTTCATCTCTGTAGATTGAGTGGTTGATTAATAGGATATAGCTTGCGAATAAGCCAAGAACATACTCATATTTTTCTGAGAAAACAACCCCGACTTCAGCGAAAAATAGCCGTTTACTTCAATAGGGGTGACCTGAGCCAAATTAAGGACTTATTCACAATCAACGTAATAATGGCTTGCTTTTCATAGTTGAGTGTGATCAAGGTCTCACCTATCGCTCGATAACTCAGAGCCAAGCACGGATCCGTTCTACTCAGAACCTTATCTCCATTTGCATCGATGCGATTCACTCTCACAGCAGGTATTTTCTCGGCTGTCAGTGACTAACAAGCAATTACAATCGCTTGGCTCCCAACATAAACCAAACTAACCATAAGACAACATGTCAGAACAACAAAATAGACCACGATCAAATAACAATCGCGGCCAGAACAATAATAGAAACCGCAATCGCAGTAATAACAGTAATCGTAACAACAGTAACAGCAATCGCAAACCTCGCCAAAATAAGCCAAAGCCGCTCGTCCTATCCACTTGGCAAAAGATCCTTATTTTCTGCAAGCTAACCACTGAAAATAAGATCCGCAAGCAACTGCAAGCTAACCGACCTGCCAGAAACCAAACTAAAGCTAACACAGCGGCTAGCAATAAGACAAATGATGCCAAGCCCGCTCGCACAAACACCCGCGTAGCTAAAGAGCAACAAGCACCACAGAAAGTAGATGTAGAGACTCCGCGTCTCTATATAGGTAATCTTTCCTATGATGCCACTGAATATGACATCGAAGACCTATTCAAAGGCATCGGCTCAGTGAAAAACGTCGAGATTATTTATAATCGCCACACCCACAAGTCTAAAGGATATGGATTCGTCCAGATGCTCAACGTGGATGAGGCTAAACGCGCTGTAGATGTGCTTCATGACCAGCCATTTCTTGGTAGAAATCTCATCGTAAATGGATCTAAGGCACGTAAAGCCAGCGACCCGAACAGCCACGAGTATGTTGCAGAAAACAGCAACTCTGAAGAAACATCAGAAGAACCAGCTCTTGGATTCAATAAATAAACGCAACTTTTGATTAGCAGGAAGTAAACTGTTAAATTGAAAAGGGAAAGGTCCGAAAACCCTTCCCTTTTGATTCAATAATTACTTCACTGCTGCCCGAT
>Ga0115003_10000013_pt1 | contig 114727 bp, 75 predicted proteins | sample ArcticOcean_MG_C_7_FD_88736 | JGI IMG/M metagenome (GOLD analysis project Ga0115003, IMG submission 88736) | Marine microbial communities from western Arctic Ocean - ArcticOcean_MG_CB11_88 | ecosystem: Environmental > Aquatic > Marine > Oceanic | place: Arctic Ocean: Canada Basin | collected...
CGGGCCACCACTGGTTCAGGAACCTGGACGGTGACCACTGGAACTTCTGCCATCTCTGGCTCAACGGGTACAGGGACTGCCTCTACTTGTTGCCCACTGACGAGGGGCAACGCATCTTCTGACCCGTCAAATGGCATGCCTGCAGCAAAACTGCCAATTCCAAAGGGAAGGCGCGATTCATTGGTGTTGGAGGCTCCAGAAAATCCGAATGGCAAACTTCCCTGAATTGGCTTTGGTGCAGGTGGCTCAGGTACCTCGGACTCATTGGACGGTTTTATGCCCTCAAGTTCGTTCCAAGAGGCAACGGCTTCATCCAAACCCGGGACTTCGTTTGGGAGTGCTGAGCCATCTTCATCCTGTTCTGTTAAATCCACGCGGATTTGACTCCCACATGCCGGGCAGGCAGAGCCACCGAGTGAGAGCAGGCCACAAATTGTACATTCAAACATGACGTGCCTCGACTTCACCAAGAAGCCGTGGCTCTTCAATACAGCGCAAAGAAGCGTACAGAATCACTCTTCAGCTGTTGCGATGGATTTGATTTTATCCACAGCACTCTCTGCGAGTTCCATGAATGCCTCACTGTCATTGTCCACGAGTGCGTCAGCGAAGCTCTTTCCCTTAGCGCGACCTCGTGCCACTTGCCAAATGATTCCAAACATTGTGATCCCGATACAAACCAACTTCCAAACGGTCGCACCGCCTTCGGCGCCAACCACATAAACGAGCATCATGTAAACAGAGACGATCGCCGTGGTTAGGATCATGATAGGGAATCCTGCTCTGAAGAATTCATTAAACGAAATTGGGTAGCCTGCTTCTTCTGACAAACCGGCTGTAACAACGTTGGCTGAGGCGCCAATGAGCGTACCATTGCCACCCAAACAAGCACCAAACGCAAGCGCCCAAATCATTGGTCCCAGATCGATGCTCAAGTCATGTGCAATTTGCATGACAACAGGGATCATCGTCGCAGTGTAGGGTATGTTATCGATGAAAGCCGAAGCAATAGCAGACACCCAGAGAATAATCAAAATAGCGGCTGCGAGTCGTACCAAATCCCCTTCAGTATCAGTCCCAAACATCTGAATCCCTTGGGTGACGTAGGTCCCGATCAATTCGATCACGCCAAGATATTGCAGAGAATGGACCATGACAAACAGGCCAGCGAAGAAAAGAAGCGTCGACCATTCGACGTGCTCCAGTGGCTGCTCAAGTTCATGCCTGTCGGTGGCCAGGAGCATGAGGACTGCGCCAATCAAAGCGATCCATGAAACAGCGATGTGAGTGATTGGGTGGAGGAAAAAGTTCACCACAACCAAGACCAAGATCGTACCACTGACCTTCAGCATAGCTGCGTCCTTGATGCCGTACTTGGATTCAAGTTCAGCGATATCACGAACTCTGGTTCCAGAAAACTCTTCTGCATAGAACCACTTCAAGAACATGAAACTTGGCACGATGGTCATGAGAATACCAGGTGCCATTTCGATGATGAAATCATTGAATGACACGCCCGCTGACATCAAATCAGGATACCCTGCTTTTCCGATGGCTGCAGGCGACAATCCAGAACCAATCATGATGTTTGGTGGATCGCCGATCATGGTCGCTGCCCCGCCTATGTTCGAGAACAGAACTTCAGAGATGAGAAGAGGAATCGGTTTCAAATCCAATACTTTTGCCAGTTGGATGGTCACGGGTGTGAGCAAAAGCATGGTTGTGACATTGTCCAGGAACGCAGAAAGAACCGCCGTAACCGAACAAAGAATCACGACGAGGGTCCAAACTGAACCACCGCTTCTTTTGTACGCCTGAACAGCAAACCACTCGAACAAACCAGTGTGAGAGAGGATGCCAACCATCACCATCATACCCAAAAGAAGCCCAATAGTTTCCCAATCGATAAGCGTGGTGACTTCGCCAAGTGTGTAGGCTTGACCAGAATAGTAGCACAAAGCTGCAAGGGACAGCAGACCGCCTATGGCAGCGGCCAATGTGCGGTGGACCACTTCGGTAATGATCAGGGCGTAAACGCCGAGAAGAATCCCCAAACCGACCATGACTGCTTGTGTATTGTCATTAATTTGCTCGAAAGGTGAGCCACCTGAAGAGGCCCCACTGGCGATGGAACTGGTTGTGAACATCATGGTACCAGTGAAGGCAATAAGACCCAGCGCTATGTACTGGGATGGGTGGCGTCGACGTCGAGGAAGCAACAATGCAGCACCGTTCATATAAATTCCACCTCAATGCCCCATTTGATTATTTCCTTTGAATGCGATGCTCAGCGCCAAAGTACGCCGACATTGCCCCGAGTCATGACGAGGGTCGAACTTGTTTCTGTAGCGAGGCGGTTCCAGGCTGCATCCATGTCCTTTTTCTCAAAAAGACCACGGTTAATCTTAATCTTGATAATGGTGCGTTTCGATAGTTGTGAGTCGATTTCTTCGATGAGGCTTTCTGTGATTCCCGACTTCCCCACTCGGATACTCGGTTGGAGTTCGCGGGAAAGTCCTTCGCGACGAATGGATGCAGGTATGTCTCGTGTCATGTTCTCACCAACCCTGCCTGCGAGCGATTGTTCAAGAAGGTGCTCCCACCGAAAACTCTTCAAATTGTGGATTTGTTTTTCCTGTGAGCCTTTGGCCCACCTCCAAACCTTCGGACATTGGTGCATTCGAGGCAGGTAATAATTCGCTGGCCCTCATTGATCCGTACCCGTGCATTGACCCCAAACCGATGAGGGGTTCTACATTTCCTGCAAAAGAGGTGACGGGCCTTCGCTGGTACCGTCATTCGATGACGGCGAGACAGGCGAACTAAATGGTCGGCAGATGAACGAAGAAGGCGTTCGTCTGCCCCTTTGGGGTCGTTCAAAAGAGCAATCAAATGTTCTTGCCCTTCTTGTGCCATGGCACGCCGTTGCTGGCCGTTCCGTTGACGACGGGTGAGCTTCCGACGGGGCATATCATCACCTTAGTTGAGTGCTGTTAGGATGTCAGTCGTGATTTCATCAATAGGGCGGTCCCCATTGATTCGATGAAAGATTCCAGCGTTTTCATACCACGTAGCAAGGGGTGATGTTTGTTCGTGATACGCACCGAGGCGAGACATGACTGTACCTTCATTGTCGTCCGCTCGACGCTTTTCTTCCCAGCTGCCACACCTGCAACCATCGGCGCCTACTGGGTTGAAACTGTCGTGATAGACACTCCCACAGCCAGCACATGAATATCGACCACAGATTCGCCCGACGATGCGCTCATCTGGAACCTCGATGGCAATGACGTGAGTCACTTTGGTGATCGAAGAGAGTGCTTCAGCTTGTGGAATGGTGCGAGGAAAACCATCAAACATGACGCCGTTGACAGCATCTGGATGAGTCATTCGGTCTTTGATGAGTGCAATAATTACTTCATCTGGCACCAGTTTTCCTGCTTCCATGAAGGTTTTTGCTAACAACCCAGTTTCTGTTCGCTTTTTCACAGCGGCACGAAGCATATCACCTGTAGAAATCTGTGGAAGGCCGGTCGAATCGGTGATGCGTTCGGCTTGCGTGCCTTTTCCTGCACCAGGTGGGCCAAAGAGAACGATGCTGCTCATGCATCGTCGAGTTGGTTTCCCGTTTTAGAGATGTGCACGTTTTACTGACCGTTGCGTTGGAGCCATTGATGTCCATAATGTTGCCATTGTTCCATTGTCCAGCCCGCAGGTAAACCGCTTGAAGGGACCGGCGGCGCACTCATTGGTTGCGGGGCAGCCGTGGGTGCTGGGATCGAGGGCACGGGCGTGGGCAGCGTCGGAAGTGGGAGGGGCGGCAATGGCTTTGGAGGCAAGCCTGCTGGAGGGAGTCCTTTGCCCGAGCCACCAATTGGGGGCATGCCGATGGGTGGCAGTCCTTGTGGGACCACAGCAGGTGCTGCGGGCATGCTGAGGGATTGGGCAAGCGCTGCCGCAATTTCATTAGCAGATACTTCTCCACTCGCGATCTCATTGACCGCATGACCGATATCAAGGGCATCATCACGACGGGTCCCGAGGTGATCTGGATTGACAAACGCATCAGGAGCGACAAGTTCGCTACCGTCATCGTTCAGTTCTCCGCTTTTCTTCATCCGTAGAGCGAGGACAACACCAGCAAGGACGAGTACCCCTATGAGAGGGACGGAAAGGTAGAGTGGTAGAACTGCAAACAATCCACCACCACCTGCGGCTGCAGTGACCGTGGTTTCAATCTGGATCGTTCCAACGTCCGTATCGCCTGCCGTCAGTGTAATCTCTGTCAACATCAGGCCTTTTACAGCCGACTCTGAAGGTGTGACCGTCACATCGATGGTGATGGATTCCCCGAGACCGAGGTTGGTGATCTCAGTGGTAGAGAAAGCGACATCCCAAGCCGAAGAGGCATTGCCTTCTTGATCGAGAACAGCGCCAGTAAGAAGCCCGGTAATCGCCAAGTTTCCGTCATTACGAATTACAACTGTTTGTGTTGCTCCTTCCTCTTTCGACACGCTTCTGAATGGGCGTGTGGAATCGTCTTTAACTGAGATGTTCGCAAATTCTGATGGCAAGACGGCCACATCCACTCGGACAGCAGATTCCACAAGTCGTCCATTATTACCACCCGTCACGGTGATCAAAAGATCAAAGGCCTTGTTGGTAACTTCTGTGTTGGCAGGAGGGATCAAACCAAATCGAACGGTTTTTTCCTCCCTTGGTTCAAGGTAGGTAATTGGGTTCGCAAAGCCAACGACCCAACCATCAGGCGCAAGACCATTGGACCAGGCGAGGGTGAGCGGAGCGTTGCCGACATTGGTGACGTTGAACGAACCGTAACTAAACGTCGATGCAAGGGATGCTTCGATGACACCGCCTTCAGGTCCAGCGAGGTCGAGGGCTAACTCATCGCGAACTTTGAGAACTGTTGTGTTGGAGATGAAATCTTGAGCAGAAAGTTCAGTCCGAATGATGAAACTGTTCGAATCACCCTCTTCAGCAACGCTAGGCACACCGAGAATGAAAGTCACGACAATCGTTTCACCGGGGACAAGTTCGAGGCTAACCTGCCTTGCGTCCTGTTGCTGTTCGACTGACACTTGAATGGGCCATGTTGGATTGGAAGGTTGAATTTTGACATTGAGTGAAAGGTCGGTGTTGCCGGTGTTGACCACGGAGAGGTTCATGCTGATCTGTTCACCGCTGTTGACAAGCACTTCTCGGTTCCTCGATGAAGGGCCGATGGGCCCCAAATCATCTGACAAATCCGATGTGAAGGATTGTTGTGGCAGAACGGTCACGACGGCCGTTTCGGAGTAATTAAGCAGCGGATCTGTACCTGAAGTGACCCAACAGGTAACCGTGTCCGTGGAACCCGTGACGGGGGCCCCATCAACGACTGGGGGGACGTACAAATCGATCTTTATGGCCCGATATTGTCGTATACCGATGGGCTCGATTTCAAGCGTCGAAGAATTGGTGTCTTTGAGCATGACTTGCCAGCGGTTTTCAGATGTGCAACTGATGGTGTATTGAGCAGGAGAATTCCCTATGTTGGCCACTGAGATGCGGAATCCAGCCGAACCGCCCGGTACAGCTTCTAGGCCGTCAGTGCCAAGTGGGGTGACGAGGACTTCATCCAACTGTTCGATGACAAAGGTGAGACGCTGGGTGTGGGCAACGTTTGGGTTGCCTTGGTAGCGAGCAGTCACATCGACGACAAAGGTTCCAGCGCGTGCGTATCGTGGGTCATCAGGATCATCGAGGTCGGCATATTCATCTTCTAAGTGAATGGTTAGTAATTTGAAATCACCAATTTCGCCCTGGCCCTGAATGGTGTATGGTCCATTTTCTGAGACGCTCTTCGTCCAAATATCATCGGGCGAAAGCAGGAAATCCGGCCGACCTGGCTGAGGCACCTGGACATTGGTCACTGACAGAGTGACGTTCTTTTGACCAGTCCCTTCGTGTAGAATATGAATCGGAATATCAATTCCCGTTTGATTCCGAACATCAAAAACTTTCACTGCGGCGGTTTCCCGGTCAGCGGTGGTTGTAGGAACTGAGCCATCGTCATTGAGTGCGACAACGCGAACACCAAGCGCAGTTACTTCGATTTCTTGTTCCCAAATGTTGTTGTCAACACCAGTGTTACCATCATTCATTTCTGCAACCTGGTCGTTGGTATCGACCCGCAGACGCATGCTGTGAGGTCCAGTGGTGAGGAATTGGTGTTGAATCAGGAGCGAGTCAATGGTCCCTGCAGCGAGGGCTGGGCGATCACCTTCAAACAGGATATCGCCCGAGGTGAGGTCTTCAAAGATAACATGGAAGTTACCGGTAGCCAGGGTTCCTTGATTGATCCAACCGATGCGAATAGCAATCAAATCATTGCGAAGAGGTTCGGGGGATGAAGGAATGATACTGCCATTGTAGAGGGATAAATCGGCTTGTGGGTTTGGAATTGCATCCGCTGTGATGACGAGACCAAAGTCCTGTGTGGTACCACCTCGGTGGAGCACCTTGACCAACCATTGCCCTGTTTGAGTCAGGGTACCAGGAGCGACCTTGATCCGTTCAACGTTGTTGATGGAGTCGGGGGTTTGGCTTGAGGTTGTGAACCCGTTGGCGAAGTTGTTGCCAAACCATTCATTGCCAGACGGATCAACAAGGACCAAATCCAAATTGTTAACGAGGCGTGATTCACCTTGTGCTGCATTGGCAGAGCCTGCCTCATCAGACCATACAAGCGTGATATCAATGCCATGTGAAGCATCCATATCAAAAGCGTAAAGCAGACCAAATCCTGCATCGAGCGGGGTGTTGTCATCCATAAACGTAGTCAGAGCGGTGGTCGCTGGAGAAGAAGAATCCCAGACTGGGAGAACCGTTCGATTGATGTCGACTTGGCCCCAACCCTCTTCCGCATTTGGAATATCAGATGCTCCAAGATCTCGAGCACCGTTGATCATGGCGGCTTTCACCAGCGAACCGGATGGTGCATTAATCCCGACCTGTTCACGGATGAACTCTCGAGTCAAAGCAGCAACGCCACCAGCGACGGCAGTGGCTTGGGAGGTACCAGAGAGGGATGTGTACATCTCGTCGCCGTTGCCATGAGTTTCTGAAGAACATGAAAGCCCCGGTGAAGTCTTTGCTTCTTCGGCTCGTCCTGAGCACACATCGACACCTGGAGCCACCAAGTCTGGCTTCACTCGACCGTCGAGGCTTGGTCCCATGCTCGAAAATGCAGCGACTGAACCAAGGGTGCTTCCGGTTCCAGAGGCTCCTATTGCCAGCACGTTCTTGGCAGTCCCGGGGGCGGTCACCTGCGAGGCCCCTTGAGCACCACGGTCACCAACAGAAAACAGAGGGAGCATGTCCGGCTTATCATGAACCAGGATGTCCACTGAACGTGAATCGGCCGTGTATTGACCGTAGTTCCCATTCGCACCCCAGGCATTGATTGCAACCCGTGCCGTCTTCTGTTCAGCATCACGGAGGAGATCATAGATGGATCCAATTCTTCCAAAGACACCGGTCGGATCATGTTCAAGAGCGTACATGACAAGGTCAGCGTTTGGAGCAATACCTGTGGCACTGCTGTTCGAATTTCCGCCACCAAGTGTGGAAATTGCGATGTGTGTGCCGTGCCCTGTGTTGCTGTCGGCAGGCGATGCATCGAGACCATATTGGGTGTAAACCGCTGCAACACGACCAGTCAAATCAGGATGGTCTTGGTCAAGACCTGTGTCGGCAATAGCAATCATTTCACCCGAACCATCAAGCGTGAACGTGGCGTCATTGCGAACGTCAATCACACCTGCTGCTGCTGCTGCAAGGGCGTTGTGAAGAGAAAACTCAACCGTTGGTTCAATCCAAATGATTCGTCCATCTTGAATCACATTGAGAAGAAATGATCCGAACTGCGGCTGACTCAGTTCGACTTCACAGACTCCAACGCCACACCAAGCTTGTTGAGCACCCATACGAATTAGATCGAGACTCAGTTGTTCAAAGCCGCCAATGGCGAGGTCGCTGGCAGGAACCAGTGCCAGTCGTTCAGCCACCAACCCGCTGGCGAGGGTTGAATCGAGACGCCACCCCGGATGCTGGGCGCCAACCCAACGAACATCATCGTCTTCGTGGAGTGCACGAATCGAGGCCGATGGAGGGGATGGGAGTCGAATCAACCACCCTTCATCACCGATGAAATCGAGTGGAACGATCCCGTGTCGCTGAATGAGGTCATCAAGAACAGTGCCATCATGGGCATGAAGTTGGACAATGGCCAAACCAGTGGCCTGAAAGTCATTGGCATCGAAGAGGTCACCGGATGGTTCTGGGTGAACATCAGCGAGTGGGTCGAAACTTCCGACGTTCATCTGTAACACACCTGAAGCAGGTTGCAAAGGGACGCTGAAGGGTTGCGAAGCGGTGGCAACGTGCCACATTGATGCAGCCAGGGCGAGGCGCTCCTCTTCGCTCATCAGAGAATTGACCTCGCTTTCAGCCGGGTTCACATCCGCTGAACCAGATGTGAGGAGTGGTGAAAGTGATGTGAAGATGAGCAAAACAAGCATCAAAAACGGGCGGCGCATTGCTTGCATGGCCTACCGAATCTGCAGACCCTTTTGAAAACGCCCCATGATTGTGCCCCTGCGGTGCAGGAGACTGAAAAGAATCAAAGATGATTGTAGGCCGAAATTGCCGCATCTGTTTTGGCCACTGAAGCCATCCAATCTGTTTCCACGCCCATCAATGCACGAATCGCATCAACGTTCTCAGGAATCACATCGGATTCTTGGTGAATCGCTTGGAAATAATACAGTGTGTTCCCTTCAAGTTTGACACCATCTTCCCACACAAAAATCTCGTGGAGATCGCCCCACTTACGACCAATGTCGCGAGCGTATTCCATCACTTCTGCTGTTGTAGTGATGCCAGTTTCAGCACCGTTCATGATGACCAACCTCGGTCGCTCAGACCAGAGAGCCAAGACAGATTCTGTTGTGAGCCCGTGGCCTTCTGGGAGGGTTGCAACAACCACGTGAACGTGCATGAGCGTTGTTGGGACGGCAACAGCCATCGAATTGATTTGAATTTCTGGCTTCACGGTCATAACGTCTGGACCGTGGTGAGATGGCACCTTGAGAACAGGCTTGATTGCATTGATTGGACCTTTGCTGGAATCCCCAGGGTCTGCAGCTCTGCGAATCATCGTGCATTCAACGGAGAGTGAACCACAGTGTTCGTACAGAGGCACCAAGGTTCTCGAAAGACCCGTTGTGTTGCAGGAAACGACCCGTGTCCCCATCACATTGAGGTTTTCGGAATGGTTGGCAGACGAGGTGTAGGACATACCGGTCATGGCGTGCTTTTCGCCACCTTGGAAAATCCATTTCAAACCTGCAGATTCGTACTTTTCTTTGTTTGAAGCGCCAACTTTACCCGGCGAACAATCGATGACGATGTCGGCGATGCTAAGCAGGTCACTCAAGCCACCGTGGCATGTGTAGCCAGCAGGAGCGAAAGCACCAATTCGATCAGCATCGTCATAGGTGCAGTAAATTGGATAGCCTTTGCGAACAGCCAAGTCACAGCCAAAGGCGGGACGAGTTTTTGTCACACCGACAACTTCCATATCCTCTTGGGCGTCGACAGCATCTGCCACACGCTTTCCAATCGTTCCGTATCCGTTGATTGCCACCTTAATGGTCATGATTCTCATGTAAGTGCCCTTGAAGACCCTCTATTAACACATCGTTGGCAAGTGATGTTGAAATCGTCCATCCTTCCCGCTGGAAAGACGTCCTCCGAGAAGTGGAGAATTCTATCAATCACCACGGGAGGCTATTTGGATGGGAAGCAACAGCGTTTCTACATGGCCGAGGCTCATGATGTGGTTGAACGCTCATTCAACATCAATTCGAAACTTGGCCCACGCCTCATCGCAGCTGCTGAACAAAATGCTATTCTTCGCATTGGCTGGACAAATGCTGGCGAACCCGTTCCAAAAAATGGAGAACTTGGATTATGCCCAAATCTCCCAAAAGGCGCTCGAATGAGAGCCCTCGGGGTTCTTGGTTCTTGGACCGCTCCCTTCGGAAGCGGAGGTACATTTACGCTCCAAGGTGATGCTGGAGCATTTTTGGGTGCTGGAAACCGTGGAAACACCATCGTGTGTGAGCGATTGACTGGCGATTTCGCCGGATTTGCCATGCGAGACGGTAAAATCACCATCCTCGATGGCACTGGTGATGACGCCGGAGCATGCATGACTGGTGGACTTCTCATCGTTCGCGGTGCAACAGGAACGAGGGTTGGCGGCGGCATGAAAGACGGTTTGATTGTCATTCACGGCGATGTCAGCAATGACCCTGGAGCCGGCATGACAGGTGGGCGGATCATCATCAACGGACGGTGTCCAACACCGCCCGCAGGTGTCTCCCTACGACCTTTGACCGCTGCTGAAGTCAAAGCCATCAATAAACAACTCAATGATGAAGAATTGCATGTTCCAAGCGATGCGGTTTGTTTGACAGCTGCCGAAACACCAATCATCGAAAGTGAAGGCGGCCAAATGTCTTCATCGGACTTGTCGATGGTCGGCTTGGTCGCTGAACAACAACATCAGACACCACCCTATGCGACATTCGACACGGTTACGCTCGTTGGTGAACGCAACGGTGATGGAACACCAACGGCCTTACCACTCCCCATTCTGGCCATTGTCCCAGATGGGAACGAACTGATCATGGAAAAGGATGCAATGCCTCATGCAGTCAACCTTCTTGCTCATCAACCATTCCTCGCTCGAGCAAATCCACGCCCTGTGGACTTTGCACTGCTCGATCAGGAGAACTTAGCCGACGCTCCAGAATTACTGGCTGCGGCAGCAGGCGTGGTCATGGATTTCGACAACATGCCATCCATGAACTCAGAACAAATTGATGGTTTCCTCGTTGCAGTGAGAACACTTCTTGGTCGTGACAAGCCTTTCGCACTCTTGAGCGCCCTTGCCCGTACGACAAACCTCCATGTTCGGGCCGCTCACCATGGTGCGGATGTTGCATTTTCCCGTATTGAAGACGGAAGTGGCGTAGCTGAGGCTGCTGCCTTACCATTGATTGGACGCTCATCAAAGGCTCACTTGGAGGGCACCCACACTCAATCAGGTGTGATGCTCGGTCTTTCAGCAACCGCCCACGACTTAGCTGTTCTTCGCGCCTCAGGAATCACCCTGATCGCCTGTGAAGTCCCAATGGTTGAAGCAAATGACCTCGCTCACTGGCTGCAAAGTCTGCACCAAGATATCTCAGCAATATTGTCCCGGTTGGGGCTTGAATCCATCGACAATCTGCAACGTCAAAATCTGCGTGCACTCGACCATGAAACAGCGGCCATCAGTGGGCTTCGCTTGGTCGGGTATGAACGACCACTCCCCCACTGGTTCGCACGATGAGGTGATTTTATGCCAACCATATCAGTTGATCAAATGCTCATTAGCACCTTGTTGAGCCGTCATGGACTGACCAATGACATCGAGCGAATGGCAGATCAATTACCGTTGTTGGGCACCGACATTGATGCATGCGATTCAAACACCCTCGACATCGAAATTTTCCCCGACCGTCCGGACTTGCTTTCAGGTGAGACCCTCACGAGGGCAATGCGTCCCTTCCTCTATGCAACCGAGGCCCAACCAAGCCTCACAGTGAAACATGGTGACATCACGATGACCGTCGATTCCTCACTTGCAGAGGTCCGTCCAGTGATCCTTGGAGCCGTTGTTCGAAATGTTGATACGGGCAAAACACCTGAAGATAATCAGGCCTTCATCAAAGCCCTGATGGACCATCAAGAAAAACTACACTTCGCACTTGGACGGGGCCGAAAGCGCGCATCGATTGGCGTGCATGATCTTGCCACGCTATCACCACCTTTCCACGTCAAGACCGTTTCAGGAGACACCGAGTTCACCCCCTTGGCCATGGACAAACCCATGTCCATCACCTCCATTTTGAAGAACCATCCAAAAGGGATCGATTATGCTCACCTTTTGGAAGGTATGGACCGCTATCCTGTCATCGTCGATAGCAATCAGGCCGTGCTTTCATTCCCTCCAATCATCAACGGCCAGCACACCACCGTCACCTCTTCAACCACGGACTTCTTCATCGACGTCACTGGTTGGGACCGCCGTGCTTGTGAAGCGAGTTTGCTGTTAGTGGCCAGTCAGTTGGAAGAACGTGGCGGGACGGTTGAATCGATCGAAGTCACAGATCATGATGGAAATGTAGAACGCCTTCCAAACCCAGAACCAATCATCCATGCCGTTACCGAAAGGCTGCTTGATGGGCTTCTTGGTCGCGCTTTAAACGATGAGGAAATTCATACTTCAATCAATCGAATGGGCGGCATGTACCTCGGCCGAACCAAAGCTGAAGATGCCCCCTCGCGTGTCCCAAAAAACATGGCTGATGTGGTCAAGGGTGACGGAGTCTTATCCTTCGCTATGCCCCGCTGGCGTTTTGATATCCTCCATCCAATCGATTTGGTAGAGGATGTTGCGGTTGGTCACGGGTATGAAGATCTTGGCACTGATGTACCAAGAGCGCCGTTGACAGCCGTACCCAGAGCCGATGGCCACATTCGTCGCCGCATTCGGGATTCCCTTCAAGGCCTTGGTTTGATGCAGGTGCAATCATTGACACTCTCCAACGATGTGGACCAGTTTGATGCAATGCGTTGGCCTCCAATGGGTGACGTGACTCGAATCACCAATCCAATTACAATTGAACATACGCTGTTGCGACAGTACCTGCTCCCAGGTTTGTTTCGATTGCTCGCTTCAAATCGACATCATGACTTGCCGCAAGCTGTCTATGAACTCGGCACCGTGGTTCGTGACCACAAAAACGGTGACAGGTTTGCATTTTTAGTCGCTGAACAAGGTGGTGGTTTTGCGGCTGTCAGAGGTCGCATCCAAGCAATCATGCGTGACTTGGGGGCGCATACATTCACAATCGAACCACTCGGTGGAACCATGGGGCCATGGCTCACAGGTCGTTCTGCAAAGGTGATCGTCAATGGCGTCCATGTGGGGTGCTTTGGTGAAATGGATCCTCATGTTGGGAACCACTACGAATTGAGGGTGCCGCTCAGCGGAGCGGAGTTCGATGTCAAAGAACTCAATCGGGCCCTTCCAGATCCTGTCTGAGGTGGAGAAATGTGCGGTCGTTTCGCATTAAGCCAATCAGTCGATGAACTGGCTGATTCGCTTCATGCTGAGCCATTGTCTGAGTTAACACCCTTCACCCCATCATGGAATGTAGCCCCTACAAATTGGGTTCCAGTCGTCACTGAAAACGGTCTGTCCCAGCGAACAAAAGCACCTCGCCATTTCCGACTCATGCAATGGGGACTCCGCCCTCAGTGGGCAACATCAACAACACATAAGCCAACCAACGCTCGTTCGGAAACAGTGCATAATAAGCCAATGTTCAAACACGCTTGGACCCATCGAAGGTGCGTCGTTCCAGCGGATGGCTGGTATGAGTGGATGGCGACGGTCCAAGGAAAAGTCCCTTGGTACCACCATCGAATGGACGGTGGTACGTGCTGGCTCGGAGCGATCTGGGAGTCATGGTCATCGCCAAGTGGCGACCATGTCGAATCCTTTGCTTTGTTAACCGTTGAAGCAAATGAAGATGTTCGCGAAGTCCATCACCGTATGCCCCTGCTTTTGGAACATGACACAATTGGGGCCTTTCTCAGGGGTGAAGATGTGCGTGAGCCACCTGCTCCAATGCTCATCGACAGGTATGTTGTTGGGCGCGAGGTAAACGCCGTGGTCAATGATGGCAAACATTTGATTGAAGCAGTTCCAACGCTGTGGTAAGATCAAACCTTGTCGATTTGGGGTCGTATTATCGCGAAGAAGGCAAAGCAGTTCTGCTTGAATTGGTACGGAATTGGGACAATGGATGCCATCGGACGAACATAAAAGGCGTCAGGTTGAAGGACACCATGGTGTCGACGAATCATGCGCTGGGTGCTGATTGTCATGATGCTCTTGCTCCAAGTGGCAGGACCAATGCATTCACTTCCTGCCCAAGCTGAAACCGTTGACGCTCGGGATGGCGAGGCTGTGCTTCTCGGACTTGATGAAACGGTTGTTCACCGGAACGAGTTGATTGAAGTGTCCTTTACGCTCCATAACATGGGTTCGGTTGAAGAAACATTCCTGATTGATACCATTGAAGTCCCTGAGGACTTAGCGGTCTCCGGCTTGCCGCTCACACATACGCTCGGTGCTGGCTTCCTGAAGGCGTTGAAGTTCAATCTAAGCGCTGACGCAACCGCCGCATACGGAACCCTCACCTTGCCAATTTCACTCGGGATTGCCGACAACGACACTTGGTCGGCTCAGTCCAACCTGACCGTCATCATCGCCCCTTATTCCCGTTTGGATTTCGGTGTTCAAGGCGTTTCTTCATTCATCAGCGATGCTGGAACAAGGACATCAATTGCGGTCAACATCACCAATAACGGGTCCTATGAAGATGATATCACCTTCAATTTTTACACCCAAAGCGGGTGGAACTGGGGTTGGGCAATGAACGAAAGTGATGGCGACAATGCCTTCGAAACACTCCAACCTGGGCAATTGACCTACGTTTATTTCTGGGTCGATGTGCCTGAAATTATCGATGGAGCGCCGCTTGCTGGCACGGGTCCAAGGTTCCAATTGAAGGCAGTCTCGGGTGTGGACAATGCCGTATCCCAATGGTCGTTTGATCTTTTGCTGGGATCCTATCAAAATGCTTCAATCGACGCTAAGGACGAGGACCTTACGCTGGATCCTGGGGCGAATGGGCGAATTGAAGTCGATGTTCGCAATGTTGGAAACACAGCCAACCGCCTGAGCATTACCCTCCAAGCAATTGACACTGAAGGTCAACCAATCACGGGCGTGCCCCTTGATGACCGAATCGCAAGAAACGGCTGGACCATGGCCTTATTCAGTGGCCTCGAAGGTGTTTCACTCCAACCAAATGAATCACGAACCATCGAAATCGGTATCCAGGCGCCTGGGGATTATTTTGGTGAAATTAGCGTTCGAGTTCGCGTCTTTGCAGAGGGTGCACCTCAGCGTTTGCGAACCATCGATGTCGGTGCTGTGATTGATTGGCAGCGGAATGCAACGGTCGAACTGCGTACCGATGAATGCCGTTCACTGCTCCCAAATTCAACCTGCACAGCCTCAATGTTTTTGCAAAACACTGGGAACGCACGAGACACGTTTACGATCAATTTGGTTGATGCTTCAGAAGATGTAACTGCAACCATCATGACCGCCTCCATCAGCCTAAATTCATACGAATCCTCTGTGATTGATGTTGTTACAATCACTGCATCAGCAGAAGCGCTCGCTTTCAAAACAGGCAATGTATCCATCGAAGTTCGACTTAGCGGGACCGACACCGTGGTTGGCGAAATCAATGTCCCGACCAAAATCGCCCCCGTCATCCTCTGGGTCTTCGAAGATATCATCGAGGAAGTCGATGCCCGAGGTCGACTCTCAATCACCATGACTGCGCGCAATGAAGGCAACGCAGTGGACGGTCTCTTGGTTCAACTGCAATCATCCCATTCCACTCAAATGTCCTTCATACCTCCGTTTGTAGCAACGTATGAAGAGGGCATCGCCTATCCAAGGTCGTTTGAAATAACGGACATTCCAATCGGGTATAATTTCACAATCGAAGCGTGGGTTGACCTTCCCAAAGATCAGCAAAGCAACGGGACTGTGTATGTCAACACAACAGTTCGTTCACAATTGGCACCCGATTTGCCCTTCATACAAACCACCAGCGCATCATACCTTGGCTTGACGTGGCAACCCGTTGAAGAAAATGAAGGATGGTTCGATATCGGTGCCATCGCTGGTGCAACGGTTGGAATCTTTAGCGCATGGATTTGGGTGATTATCTCAATCGTCATTTCGGTATTTATTGTTCAGAAATCCTTGACTGCACGACGAGAACGTAAGGCGGAACAAGCCCTTCTCGCACAGTTACATGCCCCTTCACCAGCGGAAGAACCGCAGGATTGGATGAAGAAATTTAGCGAGAAAACAGAGCCTGCACCAAAGCCTGCCTCCCTGGCTGTCTCGGCTGAACACTTCCAACAAGCCTTCACCAATCGAGCAGGCAGTCCCACACCCTCAGCCGCTCCTGTCCTGAAGGAAGTTCATGCCTCAGCAGCTCAGGCCCTCGATGTTCAAGACAACCAGCGAACCATCGCCCTTGCCGATGACCTCCTCTTGGACATCGCCTCTGGAAATGTTGCCAAACCGTTGGCCGATTCAAATGTGCTTCCTGAAGTACGTGTTCCAGCCAACATGACCGTTCGACATGACCCAAAGGGGTTCTTAGGAACCCAGCCTGAAAGCGTCGATGTGCCCTCGGTCCCGTTACCAAACGTAACCGCAGCCCTCAACCTGGACGACTTGGATGTGTGAGTCTAAATGTGGAGTGCTGGAGTCGACGAAGCGGGACGTGGCCCGGTGATTGGACCGTTGGTCGTTGGGGCTGTCGCTGTGCCAAAGAAGGACCTAAAGTTCCTCACAGACCACGGCATTCGGGACTCTAAAGACCTCACACATGCCAAGCGTGTTGCCATGGCTACATGGTTCCATGAACAGGCAGGGCAACGTGGCTGGTTGCATCAGGTGATTGTGTGCCCACCAGATCGAATCGATGCATCGGTCCAGAACAATGGATTGAACCTCCTTGAAGTCGATCTCTTCGCAGAGGCATTGAACCCCTTCAAGGACCATGTCGAAAGTGGATTAGAAGTGCTCAATGATGCATGCGATGTGAATGCACAACGCTTCACGGACAGAATCGCAGCACGATTGAACGGTTGGCCTTGGCCGAAAAGCACCATGACTTCCGAACATAAGGCTGACACAAATCATGCTATTGTAGGAATGGCGAGCATCCTAGCCAAAGTGAAACGAGATGAGGCGATTGCTGATTTGACTGAGCGCCTTGGTTTTGGCATTGGTTCAGGCTACCCCTCAGACCCCTACACCAAAGCAGCGCTCCCTAAGTTGCTGGAAGGTGAAACGCCTCATCCAGACCTGCGATGGTCTTGGAAAACCATTCATCGTGCTTGGAACACACTCCATCAAGTAGATCCGCCGACACGTTCGTACTCCGATGCCCATCAGCGTACGTTATTTGAGGATTGAGTGTCAATTGAAGCCACGCACTTGATGAAGGAAAGACCACAGGAAAGGATGAGTCCCATGTCGTGGTCACCCGATGAAGCAACCCTTGATGCCTTCCGTCACCTCGCTTTGCAAAACGCGATTGAATACGAAGGAAAGGCAGCACCAGGTTCCGTGATTGGAAGGTTGATGGGTTCTCGCGCTGATTTGAGACCCCATGGACAAATCATCTCCCCCTTGATCGCCAAGGCTGTCGCTGATGCAAACGCAATGGCTGCAACCGATGGGCTCGATGCTTTGCGCTCAATTTTAGAAAATGAAGCGCCCCATCTGTTGGAAAAGCGAGAAAAGAAGGAACGAAGAATTGGGTTGCCTGAACTTACCAACGCAGAGAAGGGCAAGGTCGTCTTACGATTTGCACCCAATCCAAATGGTCCCCTTAGTTTTGGCCACGCCCGTGGAATTGTCATCAACGGTGAGTATGCAAAAGAATGGGAAGGGGAACTGATCCTTCGGTTTGATGACACCGACACCGTCGTCAAGCCACCGCTGCCACATGCATATCAACAAATACCCGAAGAAGCCGCGTGGTTGCTTGGATATACACCGCATCGAATCGTCATTGCCAGCGACCAAATCCCACATTATTACCACCACGCTGAGCAGATGCTCAAGGATGGATTTGGCTACGTATGCAGGTGCTCTGGTGAAGAATTCAAGGTGTTCAGGGTCGACAAAACCGAGTGCCCTTGCCGCCCAAATGATGCCAATTTGAACATGGACCTCTGGTCCAAAATGCTCGATGGGACATTCAAACCAGGCGATGCTGTTGTCCGTGTAAAGACAGATATGACGTTAAAAAATCCTGCACTCAGAGATTGGCCCGCGCTGCGTATGCAAGACACAGCCAATCACCCACATCCTCGCAAAAGCATTGGTTCAAAATATCGAGTCTGGCCGTTATTGGATTTCCAAAGCGCTGTTGAAGATCAGTTGCAAGGGGTCACCCACATCATCCGTGGCAAGGACTTAATGGATTCAACCAGGAAACAAAAACTCCTCTACGAACATTTTGGTTGGACCTATCCTGAAACAATGTACTGGGGACGGGTCAAGGTTCACGAATGGGGCGGCTTTTCGACCTCTCAGATGCGTCGTGACATCGAAGCTGGTCTGTTCACGGGATGGGATGATCCACGGCTGCCAACCCTTTCTGCTCTCAAGCGACGTGGCATTACAGCAGATGCTCTGCGTGCTTTCTGGATCGAGTTGGGTGTGACACAGAAGGATATATCTGTGCCACTTTCTGCATTATTTTCACACAACACAAAGCAAATTGATGATGACGCACCCCGTTTGTCCTTCATCCGTTCACCACAAAAATTCAAGCTCACAGGCAATCATCCTCAATCTGTCGAGGTTGATGTTCATCCAAACCATCCGAAGATGGGCCAGCGTTTGTTCGAACTCAACCAACCAAACATCTGGATCGAAGCAGAGGATGCCGTGAAGGGGGACCTTCGCCTCAAAGGCTTCGTTGATGTCTCCTTAACTGCTGAAACGGCAGATGTGCAATCCATCGAGCGACAAGACCAACGTCCAATCGTCCATTGGCTGAGCGAGAAGCAAAGCACACCTGCAACTCTCATCGTGGCGAGGGATGGCGAGATCATGGAATTTGTGGGCCAAATGGAGGCGCACACCTACCCCGAAGGCACCATGGTTCAACTGGAAAGAATTGGCTATGGTCGTGTCTTGGATTCGACCACCATTCTGTTCAGCCATTCGTAATGGATTGAAGGAAGGCTGATAGGGCGCATTCCGCCTCCCTGAAGCATGGCCAACACAGTTGCTGACCTGAATTTAGATGACGAACACATCACCGCTGGTGTTGAAGACACCCTCCAAGAAGGTGCTCGGAGGATGCTAAGCATTCCCGGTGGAATTGTCGTTGTTCTTAGTGAAGGCAACCATGTCAAGGGTGTCCTTGGTCACAATCAATTTCTGAAAGCTATGTCCCAATCAATCGATGCCACCCAAGCGACATGCGCAGAGTGGATGGAGATGGATTTCCTACAGGTGCTCAAAACGGACAAATTGAAAGACGTGTTGTCTGAGATTAAAAAGCGTTCACCTCAAGCAGTGGTAGCGGTTGACGAAAACGATGAGTTCTGTGGTTACTTCTCTCCAAATGATTACCAAGAGGCTGCGAGTTTGGTCAGCAACATGACCAAACTCGGCCTGTGAATCAAGCGACGAGTTTGATCACACGTTCGCAACCAGCACAAGCAAACCTAAGCGGTCGCTCATCGCTGAGCACTGCGTTATTGGTCGAACATGCCGGGCATGGAATGCTTGGTGTATTCAACAAAGCCAATGCTTCCTCTGAGGGGCCAATTCGTGGACTGGCTGCTGCTGAAATCCACCAAAGAATGAGCGTAAAACCAACGGCTCCTCCTAAAAACAAAGGTGGATAGGCAAAGAAGTGGATCAAGGCAACAAGAGGAATTAACAGCATCTCAAGCGCCAAAATTCGGCGCGCACGATTCTGAGTCATTCTGAGCGCAACGTACAGTCCAATGAGGAGCGCAATACCAACACCAACCAACAGAGGGACCGGTGAGTAGAGCGGGGTGTTTGTCGGGACAAAGGTGAATGTGAAATCATCGTCTTGGCCTAAGTCGGTGCCACTGATCACGATTGATTCACCCCACGGAAGGCGTGAATGGGAGAGACGAACATCCTCCGACTCCAACACTTTCGCATTCATGAAAGCCGAAAACCCTGAGGATGTCCCCTCAAGTGAGAGGCTTAGATCAGACCACAAAGGTGCTGGTTGCACCGTAATAAAACTACGAAGAAGGGTCATTTGTTCGTTAAGAACTACAAATTCTGAAGTCTTGAAGACAAGGGTCACCGGGTGATTCACCACGTCCGGTTCACCATTGAGTTCAAGGGCGATGGAAATGGTTTCGAAGTTTCTGAAGCTGCCCAACAGTTCTTCACCGTCAAGACCAAGCCCCACGCTCAGGAAGTAGGAACAGAGGCCAGAAGAAGTCGAGGCCCCTGTGAGCATTTGACGTTCGAATTCGTTGACTTCATTGGGTTCAATGGAGCGGCTCACACGCTCATCTTCTGTGACCGATCCTTCTTGGAAACTCTTCAAAACGGGTGAGAGGTCGGTGACTTCATCACCCATGTGATCGAGACCCCAGCGCATCCAAAACGCCATTTCCCCACCAAGTGTAATGCTGGTTTCGCGGGTCAGTCTGAGGCCTGAATCTTCGCTTTCGATGCTAAAGGTCCCGACGATGTCAAGCGGACTTCCGTCACCATTGGTTTGTAGAGGCTCATCGGGGGGGTAGTATGTTCCAGTACCACTGTCGGAATCAAATGTTTCAATCATAAACGAAGCAGCTCCTGAAAGGGTAGCACCCCCCACCTGTAACACCAATTCTACCTGAGTGTCAACAGTCTCTTCGCCACCTGCGGCATCAAGCCATGTCCATGTCACTCGAACCCCATCACCTTGAGAGGTTTCAATCGGGTCACCGCTGAGAAGAACACCGTTCACACGCATGTTCAGTGAATCAGAGTTCGACAGTATTTTGGTGCCCCAGTACGATTCGATAACCACGGAAAAATAGACTTCTGAGCCTTCGACTTCTGGATCGAGGAGCGTCAACGACATCAATGGCATTTCTCCTTCAAGGACGGAGTCACTGTCTTCACTGCCCCATTGGAATTCTAGCTTAGCATCACCTGCTGGCAGGCTGAATACAACGGTTCGAGCGGTTAATGTAAGCACAACATTGCTTGCTGAAGTAATGGAAGTCGCATCGACTTCGATTTCAAACGTGAGGGTCCCGGTGCCTTGGGCTAGGAAAGAATTGCCTGCCGGCGTCGCAGCAGAAAAAGTCTGAGAGCCGATTTGAAGCGAGGCGGTGGCGTTGACCTGCGCACCTGCGGCATCGCTGACTTCGTAAGCCATGTTCAATGTCCATGTGGCTGCTGGAACTGTTCCTGGCCAAACTTCGGGAAGGGACCATGTTCCGACCGTCTCTTCAGATGTGACGGCATTTGCAATCGTTTTCGCTATTGTGGTTTCACCGAGGTCTTGAATGAACGGAGAAAGTGTACCGCTGCTGTCCGATCCAATCAGATGCAAATCAAGATTCACAGAATCGCAGCACACAACCGTGTCTTGTCCTTCTGCAAGCCCCACGAAATTAGTGTTCATGGGTGAGAGGAGAGCGATCAAAAAAATCATTACAAAAAACAGCGGTCGCCATGACATTGATATCCCTCAGGCGGACCAAACGCCCATGGCTCATAACATAAACGATGGTTCGAGAAGTTAAAACGCTCAAAGAGCCTTTTCAAGAAAAGCGCCAAGTTCTTTTTCGAACAGTGAAACAACCGCTTCACCAACTTCACCTTGCAAGTCATCTGGAAGAAGACGAAGCCCGAGGCGTGTTGCTGCTCGAGTTGCTTTCAATTCAGCATAGACTGTACGTGCTTTCGTGTGGAAGTAATAGGACACTGCTTCCTTGATTTCAGCCTTCAGTTCGGGGTCTTCCTCGACCTTCGATCGGATATGACTTTTCAGTTCATCCTTGACCAGATCCCTGAATGCTTCGATGACGAGGTCTTCGGTTGACATCAATTCTTGAACTTGGTCGCGAATGCTTCCGGTAAGGAGTCGTTCTATGGCCATGTTCTGTGCGAGGGGGCTATGCGGTTTCAATCCGTCGATGATGGTAATGGACTGAGAGCACCGTGAACGATGAAGAAATCTGCTAACTTTGACGCATGTATCCTGGCCTCATCTTTGCCTTCAGGCCAGCCACTGAGTGCTTGATGCACCTGACTGACGAGATCGATTGGGTGATCCCCAACCAGCAGACGATGCCAAATCAGTTCCTCGAGGCGAGGTGTCGACAATTTTGGATTTGCCAAACATGGAAGGACCAATTCTGAAAGGGCTTGTGTGCGTTGACCCACATCCATGGTCGGCCATGCCTTGGAAAGGCGCCCAAGCATCCGCTGGGATAGATTTGGAATCATGTCGTTCGAAGGTGACGGGACATCAGGAAGGGCGACAATTCGGACGGATCCTTCCTCGCTCAAGACGTCACGTATGTGCGTATGAACAGGGTCGAAGGTTGTGTCCATGGCCTCTCGAAGCCACAGACCAGTTCCAGCAAACGGTCGTAGGCGGCGAACCCTCGCCCCGTTTGGAGCAAGCACAGAGGCGATGGCTGCGCATTGTGCAACCACATCAAGAGCCCCATGCCGTTCACCCTTTCCAGAACCGATTCGCACGGAAACGGCGACGGGCGTGATGTGGACATAGGCTTGTTCTTTGAGGTCTTCAAGAGCCCATGTGTCCTCAAATGGATCAAGGAAGATGAGGGATCCTTCAGTGACCTGTTCCGGATGAACAACCTCATCGCGAGGTAACGAACCATGAGGAGGCATGAACCGTCTCACATAGGCAATGCCAGCGTCCAAGCAAGCTGCTTCGATGAAGGAAAGGCTGAGAACGCCAACAGCGTCAGCGGGGGCGTGAATGTGAACCACTGAAGATGTACGAATGGTTTCGCATACCAAATGTATACGGGTTTTGACATCGATGAACGGGGCTGATGCTAACAGGTCATTCATAGCCGCCACCACACATGAGGAGTTAGGCGTTGTTCATCAGCCTACCGAGGCAAACGCAACGAAGCGTTATGCTCACTCGACCATCAGTCGGAGCTCTTCTCGCTTGTATCGCCAATCGGATGGCAAGCGACCTTCGCTCTTGTAATAGTTCGCCAATCGGCGAATCTTGGCTTCGGTGATTTCGAGGGAACGTTGGTTGTGGAGGTCTTTGTGGTTGCCACTGGAGACGTGGTTGATGATCCCGACTGCTTGACGCATGAGGTTCATCATGTCTTCAGGGTATGTCCCACCGATGTCGTTCTCAGCGAGAACGGCGCCGATGCGCTTACCGAGCACCAGGCGGACGTCAGGGACAGCGTGTTGGTCCCGGAGAATGGTACCGATATCAGCAGATGATTTTCCTGCCTTTCCGAGGTCGAGAATCAACTCAGTAACTGCCTTAGCGTCCGTGTTGGACCACTCGGGTGCTTCGCTGACAAATGGCTTACTTGAGCCGCTCTTTCCTTTGCGTGACTTGTACATACGTGCCATAAGGACATCTCCAAGGAAACCAGCGACTTGTCACCCCTTCTTAATCGCTCCGCTAGATTTGGACGCTAGGAGACGGTGCCAATCGAGGCACTGAACCCCCGAAAGCCGAGGTCAGAGCCGTTGATGGGACTTTGCCAGCCGACCGGGAGTCGTTGGCCATTCCCAACCAGGGGCATGAGCACGAGCTAGGCCGACCACCTTGCCGTCTTGGTAGACCAAGAGATCTGAACCGCAACGGATATTTTTATCAAAACGTTCGACGATGGCGCCAAAGATGTCGCCCTTCCAAGGTTTGTCTGGATGAAGATGAACTTCGGGAAGAGCGTTTGCTGAAGCTAAATCGTGCACAACGGATTTGGCAAGTGCAAAACCGCCCCTGTCAATTGACCACAAAGCGACTTGGTTTCCTTCCTTTTCAAGTCGGTACCGTGGAGGTTTCCCTCGAACTTTTAGCGGAGCAACCCATGCATCACTCAGCATTGTTTTTCGAGCAACGCTGGAGAACGTATCCAGGAGCATTCGTTCATTTTTACGGCCTCGAGCGCTGAATTCATCCACTGCTTCATGCACCGCTTTGGTCAAACGTTCGAGGGCCTCATGGCTGCCTGCCCCCTCACCCAACCGGGTATCGATCACTGGGATTGTCTCATGATGCAATTCCATGCCAGAATGGTTCACTACGCGCTTGTAATCATGGCGGTCAATAAGGCATTTGAACATCCGTTCGATTCGGCTGCGTTCATCACGTGTCCAGTCCCCAGTGACTGGGACGTCATAGTGGGCAGCGGGCCATACATCTTCCAAATCCCTTGGCACCAGGCCAAGGGGGGAAGTCACCATAACTTCGTGGCAAGCGCTGGTTCCGATGGCTCGAATAAAACGTCCGTGCGACTTCGAAAATCGGTATGGTTTTCTGGCCGAGCAGGGGAGCAGAATAAGGATGGTATCCAATCCTTCAGGCGCCTGATAGGTTTTACTCATGAAGGATTCCCAATCGCTGATCAGCGGATCAGTCTGAATCGAAACACTGTGGCAAGGGAAGGCATGGGTGCGAGCAACATGTGAACTTAGCAAGCCAGGGACAGTAGCGCAAAGTGCATCATGACGACGAAGGTGTTCGACGGAGCGAGCGCTGTTGAGCGATTGACGATCTACGAGGGCTCGCATCTGATCTGAGGCCATGGCTGAGCGAACTTCACCAATGGCGATGTTCCAATGTTCGACTTGCTTCTCCATGGTTGCAGACTCTCCCATCGATTCAACGCAATGGCGTGGGCCTTGGCCAGTAAGTAAGACACCAGCGGCGTTGGCTTGGCGGCTACGTGAAAGATCAAACAAATCAACACCGAACCATGTCAGGAGAGCGACATTGTCGGGGCCGCCCAGACCTGGAGTCCACAGTAAAGCGCCTGGAAACCTACGCTTGAGGACAGTGATTGCTTCGACCAAACGGCCGGGCTGAGCTGCAAGTTGCAATGCATCGACAAGAACCACCACATCAGGCCGGAGGTCTGCACTCATGAGCCCATCATCATGGTTCAGCCGTTGCCATGACACAGGCAAGAGTTGTGCTGTTCCCGCTGGTTCACCAGCATCTGCTTCTTCCAGAGAAGGAGGGAGGACGTGGCCAACCGATACAACCCATTCAGGTGAGATCTTATCGAAATCCGGAGGCGAAAGCGGTAAGCGACTTCGAAGGGTCAAAGTTGAGGGAATATCGGTTGTGCTGGAGGATTCAAAGGGAGCGAGGCTTGGGTCAACATCGATGTCTCCATCGAGCAACACAAGCGCTGGTGTGAACGCAATGGGTTGCTTACGGTCCCCCAAAGCCCACAGGCGTGCGAACCGATGACGAGCACTAACGCTTCGACCTAACCCCTCGTCCATGGTTCGGCCTGTGGCCTATGCTTCTTGAAAGATTGGAAACAATTCCTGCCCTAAGTTCAAAGCGAGCCTCCACCACCAACGCTCATGGACGGCGCTCGAACATCGGCTCAAGCCCTCGGTTTGGCCATGGTGTTCCTCGTAGTGGCAATGGCCATTCCAGTGCAAGGTGTTGATAGCGGCGAAGATTCCGCTGACCGTGAGACATTGCGCGACGGGCGAGTTATCGGTGTGCACACGATGCCAGACCTGACCTATGAACGAACATGGCCCATGCGTCAAGGAGAATGGGCGAGCATTGGCGTGGATTGTGACCAATGCACCGTCGTGATCGAAGTGGACGGGTCACCCCAAGAAGTCACATCGACCCTCAATATCCAAGCCGTCAGTGATGGGACAGCGAGCATGTCCATCACCTCCCCAATCGAGGAATTCGTCGCATTCTCGCTGATTGAAACCATCGATGAACACCACCCCACCGTCCGTCCAAGTCCCGGTGAAGCACTGGCGTTTGAACCTGCATGGGTGTGTGATGCAGGAGTACCTTGCTTTGACTTGAATCAAAGCCTCGAATCAACGCCTTCCACCGAGTTCACCTCCGATCAATTCCTCCTCGGTGTCTTGGAACAGAACCTTGCGGAACATCTGTCGGTACCTGTGACAGCGGGCACCACCATGGAACTCCAATTCCTCCATGCCACCTCTGACCTGTTTTTGGAGGTCTACCACCAGGGTGATGAAGAACAGTTGATGGAAACAAACATCACGCACCTTCACCAACTTCCAATCAATGATCGTCCATCACCCACCTACTGGCATGCAGACAGCGATGGAAGGTTCATCCTGAAAATTTCAAGTCAATCTCCAAACACAGCCTATGCGTTGAAGCGAGTCCTCCTTTCCGCTGATGCTGAATCTCAAGTGATAGAAATGTCAGGCTCGACAATCGTCGAGGGGCACCATGAGAAGAACATCGCCCTCGCGACCAATGACACACACGTCATCATCGGTGAGGCGCTTCATGGGAACGTCACTGGAGAGTGGGAACAACTGGTCAACGGCGATTGGTTGTCAAGCAATCCAGTGCACTTTTCAACAGATGACCCAATCCATCTCTACCCATACCCAAACGCCTCTGCTTATCGGCTGCAACTTGTAGGGCAACGCTTTGCTGTGGAACTCAGCGCAATGAATTTTGCCGACCATGGAGGGGATTCTGATGCACCATCCCTTCGCCCTTCTAGCATCCTTATGGAGAACAGTTCATGGCCAAAATTACATGCACCTAGTGAACCAGTTGCCGGTGAATTAACCCTTGCCATTCACGATACTGCTGACGTCTACAAGATCGAAATTGAAGGGTTTGAAGAATCGCTTCACCTGGTCCAAGTCAAGGTGCTAAGCGAGGATTTAGATGTTCTTCGTCTGGAGATGTGGGACATTGATCAAATCTCATGGGAAGTGGTCGATTTCCGCGACGTGGAACGCGTCAATGGCAAATTGCAGAGTGCTCTGGAATTGACTCCAGGAACTCATTTTGTTCGAGTATCGCATACCGATGCAGTCAACGTAACCAACCACACATGGGGCAAGCACGTCCAACCGGTCAGTTACATGATCTCCACAGGCTACACGATGATTGACGAAGGAAACGAACCTTACTTCCCACCAGATGAAGCCACCGTGATGTGGGGCGGAGTCGCCCGTTGGGTCATGGGTCTGTTGTTTTTACTTCCTTGCCTTTACTTTGCAGTGTCCTTTGTATCAAACCGGAATTTAGCCCTCAAAATGTCGACGAAAACAGAACAGCTCGCTTGGTTTAAATCTCAGATGGACACAGGGATAACTGCTCCAACATCGTTGCGAAAGTCACTGGACAAATCGCTTCAAGCAATCGCACAACTGGATTGGGCCACAGCGTGCTCAACATGGGGCCCCACCGATGGGGAGCACAGAACGGATGGCCTGGCAATGGCAGTTTGGTCGCTTGATCCAAGATTGGCTAAAAACGAAAACACACATCCGATTATGCTCGGCATCCATGTTCTTCAAGGCCAATGGGAATTAGCAGCACTCCGGTTTGACGCACCGGAAGGGCAGGCCTGGGAAGTCGTTGGCGTTGAACCTAAATTCCTGCATCGCGGCGAAGAGGTTTTTGTTGATACAATGCGTCAAGGGAACCTTACATTCCTCACACTCGAATTGAGAGGGTCAGCAAATAGCGTCGACATCGAACTCAACGGTCGATGTGATGGTGAACCAATGGCTGCACGAATCCCGCACACCCTTCACATGCAGATGCATGAAGAAGAATGATCACTTTCGTCGCTCATCTGCGTCCTGCTTGATGCGTTCAAGCATGTCTTTGGGGGCGAGTGAAGGTTTGATTTCCAGAAGGGTCTTTTTGGTTTTCTTATCCAGCTTTTTCGGCATGTGCAACTTTACCAGAACAATTACGTCGCCTCTGCCACCAGAGCGGCGACCAGGTAAGCCACGTTTTCGAATTTCAAGGGTCTCGCCTGAGTTCGTTCCTGCTGGAACTTTAATGGTTAGATTTTTTCCATCCAGATGTTCGATGTTAATGGAGGTGCCAAGCACCAGATCAGCATAACCCAAAGGTAAGGACATAATTAAATCGGGTCCAGAGCGTTCAAACCATGGATGCTCTTCAACCTCAATTTCAATGAAAAGATCACCTTGCTGTCCCTTCCCTTGAGGTGCTGGTTGACCGCGACCCCGCATGCGAAGTCGAGTCCCTTCTTCGGCTCCAGCTGGAACGTTAAATCGAAGGGTGGTGGATTTCATCGCTTGTCCAGTCCCATCACAAGGGGAACATGAGACGGCTGATGTTTGACCAGCGCCATGGCATGTGGGGCATTCCCGCACCACATCTTGAACAAATGGACCAACACTTTGACGCATCCGAACCCGACCCTGCCCGCTGCAATCTGAGCAGGTTTTGGTTTTGCCACCTTCAGCACCGCTGCCGTCGCATTCATCGCACGATGTTGGGAGTTCAAGTTCCGTTTCTTCAGTGCTACCGGAATAAATGTCGAACAAACTCACCGTGTGAAGGAGGCGTATGTCGCTGCCCCGTCGACGACCAGATCGACCACCACTGCCGCCACCACCACCAAAGATGTTGGAAAAGAAATCGCCTCCTAGGATATCTTCGAAATTAACATTGAAACCGCCACCACCAAAGCCGCCGAATGGCGAACCTGAAGGTCCATCATGGCCAAACCGGTCGAACTGAGCACGCTTTTCAGCATCTGAGAGAACGGCATAAGCCTCTTGAATTTCTTTGAATTTATCTTCGGCATTTTCCTCAGTGCTTCGGTCTGGGTGGTACTTTCGGGCCAGACTTCGGAAAGCATTTTTCAAGTCGCTTTCAGTAGCGTTCTTTTCGACGCCAAGAACTTCATAATAGTCACGCTTGCCAGACATCACCATCACCCAATGCCGTGTCGTGTCGTAGGCCCTCTTTCAACTTCTCGTAGGAGGCAATCAAACATCGAGGCCGCAATGAGGGCAGAAGCGTTCTCCCTCTGGCACAGGATTTTGACAACCCTTGCATCGATTGCCTTGGACTGGAGCAGGTTGGTTGATTGGAGCTGAGGTGGACAAAGGCGTGGCGAACATCGCCATCGACTCAATGCTGTTTGGGTTGAGGTTGGAATCGGGCTTGTCCCATGCAGAGGTTTTTTGGGATTCGGAGGCATTTGAAGTGTTGACAACCACTTCACCGGCAGTGTTCAATGTTGAGTCAATCCCCCCCTCGTCACTCATGGAAGTCAGTTTCAAAGTGCTGTCATTTTGCGATTGGTTCGAAGTGCGAAGTGGAGCAACAGGTCGTTGAGCGAAGACAGGATCGGCAGAAGCAGCAGCATGCAAACGGGATTGACGCCGGTTTTCTCGTCGCTCTGCAGCGTCATGTCGTCCAAAGATGCCGCCCACAACGTCGAGAAGGGAATCCATTGGAGATTTTTTCCGAACTGCACCAATTGTCGAACCGACGCCTTGTTCTCGGTCGGCCCGTTGAACGCGGTTTGCATCGGTGAGCATGGTCACATCAACCCGATCATCTTCATCAACCGTCATTTCTGGTGCTTCGCCATCAATGCTTGAAACTTGGCCGCTAAGTTTGAGTTGGGCCTCAGCAGAAAGTTCGGAACCAAGGGCTGCGTTGCTTTGCCAAACGCCGGCTTCCTCTGCGTCGTAGACTTTCTTCATTCGCTTCATGACTTGGGAACGGTGGAATTCATGGTCCCGGACGGTTGATGATTTCCTCCACAAAATGACGGCAAGAATGAGGGCAACCGCATACCAGACATACATGAGTGTTGATTCGACCTTGAACATTTCACGGAGCGGTGTCACCGTCAGATGCACCAAAGACATCAACAAAAGGGGCAGAGCAGCAATGCCCTTGGAGGTCGCACTATGTTCATTCGCCATTGCCATCCCCTCCTTTGGTTCGAACCTCGCTTCATGTATGTTCCCGTTGCATGCTTCGCGAGAAATCAACGATCGGATGCTGCGCCGCCTTTACGAACCAATCCATCCACAAGCCCCAAAGAAAAACTTGTATGAAGAACAATCATGCAAAGTGGGAAGCCAAGCAACAACGAGAACCGCCCAAATCGGAAGGCCATTCGCACGCCTTCGACAGACAAAACAAGGAGATAAGCCACCAATGGCACAGGAGCGAATGGGTGTTGAAGAGCAAAGAGCACAACGGTCAACATCAAGCCAAACCAAGGCAGGTATTCTCGAAGACTCAGCCGTGATGGATGCTTGAGAACCGTTTTTGTTCTCCAAAAACCGTACCTATGACCCATTCGCCACCACCGTTTCAAACTGGACCTCTTGGTCATGTGAACCTGGGTTTTTGGGGTTCGCCACAATGCATAACCTGCTGCTGAAAGTCGCATTGACAGATCACTGTCTTGGCTCGAAATAAAGGCTTCATCCCACCCACCGATATCTGTCAAAGCTGAACGCTTGTGCAATACGAAGGCAGGAATGCGACATGGCGATGCTTCTGTGAAGGTGTCAAATTGCCCTCCACCGCTCCCAAAAGGGGAATTGAGGGTGGCTTCAATCCAGCATTCAACCGTTCGTAATTCTCCTTGCCTTGGCACCACTCGACTGCCAAGAGCCGCTAATGGACGCTGTTCCATCTGGCTGATTCTTTGCCATTCCGTGGAAAGGTGTTCTAAGTGAGTTGGGGCGACCGTGCTATGACCAATGAGTTCGAGAACATGAGTTACATCTTCGTGAAGCAAATCCATAGCCTGGTTTCGACCCTGAGCGACGAATTTACCTGTGTTGTGGTGCAGTTCGATTTTTGGACCATCGGATGCTTTCGATCGTTGAATGGCCTCTTGAACCAACACTTGGGTTTGATCCGATGATCCGCCGTCCATCACGAGCACCGAATGCTTGACAGAAGGGAATGTTTGGTTGATCAGTGCATCGAGGCATGCCTGGATGTGTTGCTCTTCGTTGAGGACAGGAAGAACAGTGACGATGTTCAGTTCAAATCCCTCCCCCATGGTGGTGGGTTTGTCTTGGAGATTTTCACCTCTTCGCTTTCTTCAATCCCGAAAGGCATGTTCATGTGCAACCTTCGTTCAGCCAAAGACATGGACCATCCTCTTGTCCGATTGAACGGGATTGATGAAGACGTGCATGTTCGTATCGAAACAAAACTCGAAGGCGCTGATGATCCGAACCAAGTGGCTGACGCAGTCCATGCCTTGTTTCCTGAATTCCCCCTCCCAGAAGATGCCGTTCACCCTGAATTTGGCAAAGCCAGCAATGCTCTATGGTCTGCTGAAAAGGTCCCTATTGACCAATTTCTGAGGATGTTGCACACACAACGCATCCTCGACACTGCCCTCGATGCCATCGGGCGCAACCTGACTGGTGAAAGCACCTTTTTCTTTCTCTCAAGACAAGCCGCATTATCTTCAAAGGTAGCGTTTCCCCTCCCCGATGAATCACCTCTCGGTGGGGTGATTCAAGTCACGCTTACTTCCCCTGCACTTCACGATTGGCTTCATGCTGCGACGTGGCACAAAGGGCGAGACTCTGTACCGAGGTCGGTTAACGATGACCGTGCAATGGAAAAGGACGGCGAAGCGAGCACCTGGGTTTAGAGAACAAGGTTCTGCTCGACGAGCCATTTAACCACCAGCTGATCGGAACCGGTCCACTCGAGGGCATTGCTCGAACTTGGGCTAAACCATTCGACTTGATCGTGTGAAGTCCAATCTTCATTCAATTCTAGAATGGGCCTTTCGCCTGAGAAGCGACAAGGCATGATGCTCAGAGCGACACAAAAGGAGTCCAACTCATGGTGCCATGTACCGACGGAAGGGTCCGCTTTGATGTCCCATCCAAGTTCTTCCTTAATTTCTCGAAGAATGGCTTGTTCAAAGGATTCCTTCCGCTCTACTTTCCCACCGGGGAATTCCCATGTCCCCGGATGCCGTTCGTGTGGAGCCCGACGGGCCAACAAAAATTGTCCATCGTGAATGAACAAGGCTCCAGCAACCTCGATGACGGGTTTGTGAACAAGACGTGCAAGAACTTCATTGACCAGAGAAACACTTTTTGATTTTTCATAATGCTCTTCTTTCGGTAGATGGAGGAACAGAACTGGAAGACTTGCGTTTGGCAACGAGTCAAGGGTGCGGTACAGTGTTTCATTGCACAAATAGGCCCCTGCATCCACTGAAATCTCGGCTGCAGTGTCCCATCCTCGCATCCATTGCTGGATTGGGGCGGTGCTCCCCAAATCGCCTCTCCCCGAGAGTGGTGTGGCCCGGTGTTGTCGACCACTGTTGTCAGCAATCCGCATATCAAGAAGATCTTGGGCACGCGTTTCTAAACGGGGTACAGTGCAGGATCCACACACGCCAAGGTGAAGGATGGCATCCCAAGAATCACCTGCCGCAAGTCGGTTGGCAACATGTAAACTGCCCACTTCATCCACTGAAAGAACGAGTCGCTCCAATTCGACTTTCATCGGATTGTTCGGAGACGACCGGAGGTGCGCCCATGGATCAGTGAGGATTGTTTCGGACTGAAGCGCTGAAAGAACATCTTGTGAGATGTTCACATCTGCACCACCAAAGGGTTCGAATCCGGTCACAAGTAGGCGCTTCACGGGTCTGTGCTGATCGTGGAGGTTTTTCATCATCATGGGCCATTAGAGGCGTCATCTTGACAAAGACGAGACGCCACCGGTGACCAAGGCGAGGGGGGATGAATCAGATGGACGATATGGTTGTGCAGTTTCCTGCTCCTGACAAAAGTCAATTATCAGACCGTCGCGATGTACGTTTCATTCGGGAAGTTTGGCGCCAAATCACCTTTGGTGTCGGGGCATGGGGAACACTACGACCCTTGGTCGCAGCATTGCTTGCAGCAATACCATTTCTGTTCCTCGGGCACCACTTTAATCGACAACATCGTCGAGGTTTCGACTGGTTCCTTCTACAAATCCCACTGGCCCTTACGTTGATTCTTTGGGTTGGACTTTGGTTGTTCTCAATCTATGACGCATGGAGTGCTGCAACCAAAGTTGGCACGGATGCTGAAATTTAAGGACGCCACAACTGGTTCGAAGACTCAATGTCGCCACTGAGTAAACCTGTAAGATCGTCAAGATCATCCTGATCAAACTCTGTTGGTAAATCACCAGAGATGAAGGACCCGACTGAACGAGATTCAATGGCCCAATACATCACCGATTCCTCGTTATTGGAGTGGCCTTTGTTGTCGCTGTCTTCATGATCAGCGGGCGATGTGTAGACAAGGTTCACCAGACCAAGCAGGTGGCCAGCTTCGTGAACAAGAACGCTGTTTTCAACTTCTTCAGCCGATGGTCGACTAAAGAAGCCAGCTGCATCATCAACCGAATCGCCAAAGATGGCAATGGTCGAAGCATCAACAGCTACGCCGAGAACATTGTCGTCTTCGTATGTGTTGGCTGGGAAGATTATTTGCCATGTCAATGTTGAAGACTTACGAGGATCTTGCGCCTTCGAATCCCAAGCTTTGTCCCGGACATCTTGAGCAGTCCATGAGCCTTCATGCCCAAATTCAGTAAGTTCAAATTTTATTTCAACCCCGTTTGGCTTATCACAGACTTGGTTAAGCCGTTCAACCAGCATGTCCGTGCTGCTGGATTCTGGTTTGTACCCGGTTTCATAGTCAATTTCAACCACGAGTTTCGTGTACGTTGAGCCATCGAGGCATGCCAAGGTCAACCCACCAGGAACACCTGGTTTTTCGAACAAATCACTGACAGCATCGGAAGCGCCAAAACACCCAGAAAGGGCAGGCATCACCAGCAGCGCAAACAGAGCAAAGCCGAACGTTTGTTTCCCTCTCACATCATCGCCTCCAAATCTGACCTTTCAAACCCATGCCTTACCAGTCTTCGGGGATGTCAAGTGGAGAGAACAATTGACCAGGCCCTTGGGCCCGAGCCAGTTGAGACCTTGACAGCGCTTCCCATGGTCGCAAAGCCAGCAAGCCTTCGGCAAGCGTGGCTTCAATCTCCACCAATGTGACACGAATAAGCGTCGAGAGAATATCCATTCTGTCTTCATCAATGATTTTGAACACCTTTTCCAAATCAAACGTTGCGCTGACATCACCAGGGGTTCCCTCTTCAATGGCCCATGGTCCAGTAACACGTTCACTGAAACTCTGACCAGTCGCCTCAATGTGATCGTCGAGCGAACGAGAAAGCCCTGCAATATGTCGCCCAACCACAAGGCTCACTTCGATGAGGGGCATGTTGAGTTGATTGATCAAGTTGACAACGCGCTCTTGCATGGTCACCATGCCTTCGACCGCTTCATCCGAATCGCTGACCATGACAAACGCCTCACTTCAACATCGATTCTACGAATTGCCAACCAAAGTGGTTCCATTGATCTTGAGTCCAACCATCGGGCAATCCAGTTGGTGGGAGGGGTGGCGGTGCAGGCTGACCGCTTGGTGCGACTGCTGGTGCCACTGCCGCTGGTTGAGAATGCGGCTCTGTAGGTGCAGGAGGCGCCGCTTCGATATCTGGAAGAGATTTAGGGGCACCCATCGCTTCGATCACATCGTCCGTGGCGTCAACTGCGCCGCCTTCAATCTCTTGAGAACGAATGCGCCGGTTCATCACAAGCATCCACATTGCTAAGGACAGCGAAATGAGTGCTATGAGATAAAGGGCAATGGCAAAGGTGCTTTCAGCGGCTTGCTGAACCAGTGCATCACCGTCACGTACGGTCTCACCTTTCACAATGAGGGGGTCGACAGTTCGGCGGTCCATTTCCACTTCATCGACGAGAACGAGCATTCGGTATTCGACTGTTTCACCTTCGCTGACATCTGCCACCGTGGGCAACTGTGCTTCGGTCATCCCGCCTGCAGAAGCAACGACATCAATGCGGGCTACTTCTGCCCAGAAACCACCTTCAACTGCACGTTGGAGGACAAACGAAACATCGCCTTTGCCAGCTTGGTTGCGAACGGAGACATCCAGTGTCACCGCTTCACCTTCGACAGGGGATGGATTGTTCCAAGAGAGGATCGTTTCCTCATGACCGAGATCCATTAACGGACCAACAAGCGCCAATGGCCAGGAGGCGATTGGAGCATCGATGGAGTTGTCGAGGGTATCGAATGGATTGCCTGCTTCATCGGAACCTGAAACCCATATGTCAACCACGTAGGACGGCAACAAAACGGTCGCGCCTGCATCTGTGAGATCGAGGTTACCCGTCCAGAAAAATTGATCTCCGAATGGAGTGGTGTCGGGGAGTGGGACGCTGCCACGGGAAATTTCTGCTTCACCGGCTCGAACTCTGTAGTGGAGCACCGCCGGTTCTTCAAGGTCGAATCCATAGTCGTCAATGGTTTCCAACATCACGAGGAGGTCACCAGCTTCTCCGATTGATAATGGAGAACCTGACGAAACTTCATCCAAGGAAATGGCTGCAATTGTTGGTCGAGAACTGTCGACAGCAAGACGGACACGTGGAATGATAGACGTCTCATCGAGAGCGATTCCTGGCAGGTCATCTAAATCCAAACGAAGGTCAAGATGACCGGACCTCACCGATGGAATCAACAAATCGAGGCTGAATTCACCATCTTCTCTGGTCGAGGTTCGCCAGCGGTGGTCATAGTCCCCGAAAATCACGTCAAAAGCACCTGCTGGTGCCGGTGTTTCATCCTCGGAGAAGAGAACACGTCCACTCACTCGCAACGCTTGACCTGCGCCGATCAATGTTTCCTTGAAATCTGCGTTGTAGTGGTTGGTACCATCGCGCAGTTCCACGGCACGAATGTGGCCGTCCATGGTGTCGAACCTGAAGTCATTATCAAGGCTCCAAGCATCGTTTCCAAGTCCTTCCTTTGCTTCAAAGCAAGGCGTCGTTTCACCGATGTTGCATGGTAGGTCGGTGACTAAAATCTTAGGAATCATACGTGATTCACCGTTTGTGTCGAAGGACTCTGGGAAGGTCCACGTCAATTGGAACCTTGCTAAAATCTTGATAATGCTGTTGTTGTCCTCATCCAGTGAGACCGAAGAGTACAGGTTGGAAACAGCAATGTTGTCAGAACCAGAGGTCATCAGCGCCATTGGTTCGCCATCTTCGTCCGCCATAAGCGAGATGAACAACGATGTATCTTCGTCATCGTAATCGCCACCAAGCGCCAATTGAACATACTGGATATCTTGCCAACCGTTTCGGTCAGAAAGCACGATTTGAGCTGAGTAGGGGATTCCTGGATGCAATGCTGCGTTGTCATCGTGACCAAGGATTGTTGAATTATCCAAGTCCAATTCCGGTTGGAATTCAACACGGATTTTGTAGGTGCCAAGATCGTTGTCCCAATCAGGGCTGGTCTCACCTGGAGCGTAGCCGCATGGTTGATTTGAATCTGGGCACACGGGCCCTCTTCCCATAGCAACAGCGTTGTTTTGGGCATCTTTTCCAGTGACATAGTAGGAGACTTTTTGCCCGTGTTGGAGCATTGAATCATCGATCAGACCTTGGAAGATGTTCAAACCGCCAGCAATGATTTCCGGAGACGATAGTGTCTTGATTTCATATTCATCTTCATTTGGAAGTCCATCAAAGTTGTAATCGCTGCATCCAATAGCGGTGCTGGCTTTACATCCAATCCAATAATGCAAAGAGATTTGATTTGGAGGCTCGACCGAATCTTGGATGACGACGCTCAATGATTGGCCACCAGGGGCAGGTGGACCTGCGTGGCGTTCTTCTCCGTCGCCCGGTGTGGACGACAAGACAAGAGGAGAGTTTCCATCCAAAATCAAGCGCAGTGAGTTGTAGCCCGGATTGACATACGTCGAACCCTCAGGCAAGTCGGCTGCAATGACGTAGAACACCATGCCCCCTGGCGATGATTCAAGTGGAGCCGTAAACGTCATGTTGTATTCTCCGAAACCGGGGTTTTGTTCTGTAACAAGCACCACTGGTTCACCCAGTGGATCGCCGTCATTGGTGACGTTTTGACCGATGATGGTGAGGTTGAATTGGCCTGCAAGCGGAGCAAGTTGCGAGTTTTGGAAGTGAATACCTCCGGTGAAGGTGAGGTTGAATCCACCTCGTACCCAATCGAGGTTGTACAGTTCACGACCGGTTTCCTCATAGACGCGGACACCATCGAGTTGTATGTCATTTTCAACAATCAAATCGAGTGAAGGTGTTTCCCAAGCAGCTACGGCCAGACCAAGATCATCTTCGACCGAAATCAGTGCCTCTACATCTGCTTCGTCGTTCCAACTCCAATCGGTTTTCATCGGCATGCGAATCGAGACAACACCAAGTGCATCGGTGGTTGAGGTGCAGTTCGCAACGTCAAACATCACGACCCCGTCGCCATCGCTGACAACGGTGCAAACATCGCCACGCTCCCAGCTGAATGCAGGGTTCTCTCCGTACGAGTTGTTCAGAGCAACCAAAACATCTGTGGCATAGTCCACGTCATCGCCGGGGGCAACACGGGTGATGAGGTTACGGTAGACACCATCGGGGGCAACGAGGCCACCTTCGAGGGAAGCATCAACAGCGCGTGTTTGCATTTTGTATGCAACGTCGATGTTCGAAATTTTAACACGTCCTGAACTTGCTGCCTTGACGGCAATTGGGATCAAGATATCACCCTCCCCGTTTTCAGGAACAGCATCATTGAACGCTGCAATCATGGTTGGTGCGTACTTGACATCGACGGAGACAACCGACTCATCGCTTGCTTCGACTGCTGATTCATTGAGGAAGAGGAGTGACTCCCAGTCCCACACCTGATCGTCGCCGATATCGAGACGGGGGCGATCTGGGTAGCCTTCTTCATACTCTAAGAGCATCGAATCAATCGTTGGTGTCAGACTAGGATCGCTGGTTGACATGCTGATGGCATACCGCACGGTCGAGCCTGCTCCATCGGCGGTAAAGCTCACTTCTTGGCCATTGACTGCTGGCAACCATGTTGAACCGTTGTCGTTTGAAACTTGAATTTGAAGGGAGGTCCCTGCGGGTTCACTGGCCACCCATTGTGGCCGTACTTTCCCGACCTTCGTCCCAGCAGTAAATGGATCTGAAGTCCATGAACCAGACGCCACATACGATGTAGCCATCTCAACATCCACCCACCACGAAACAGCCGTGGATCCAATCAGTTGAGCCTTCCAAACCAAATCGGTTCCCGGGTAGGCGAAGTGTATGGTTTCGTTTGAGACAACAGATTCCCAGTGGGTTCCGTTGTCTGCAGAAATCCAGTAATCCACTCGGTCACCCGTCGAAGCTGCTGACCAGTAGGTTTGCATGTTTGCTGCAACGATGTCTTCACTTGCGGATGTAACGGGTCCGAACCATGTGGTCGTCCCTGGTGCGGGTGTGGTCTTGTATTGCCATCCAGTTCCGTATTCACGGTAATAGAGCGTAGATGAGGACCATGTCGAATACCCACAGTCCACGGTGATGAATCGGTTACCATCGAATTGGAGGCCGTAACCAAGTGCTGAGACCAATCGTGTACCGAGTTGCGGCACAAGGGAAGTTGAGGTCCCAGAGATGGACCAAGCTTCGAGTTGGTCCTTGTCGTTGCTGGTCGAACCTTGTTGACATCGCATGAAGAAGGTCGTGTCGTTCACTTCGAGCCCACGAACCTGTTGTCCAGTTTTACCACATTCAAAGGAGGTTCCAGAAGAAGAGGAGTAGGAGTACATTTCAGAACCACGCGTGTATTGACCGTCAGCAGTTTCTGAAAAGGTGTAAGGAACAATACGACGTTGAGTGTTGTGAACAATCCATACTTCCTCTGAAGTTCGATCGTAGGCGATGGCAGTGTAGTCTGAATATTGAGGTGAGACGTCATAGGAATCGATGCATGTCCATGTGTCATCTCGGGAAATATCCAGTTCCAACACTCGATGATATTGAGTTGGGGCTGAAGAAGTGTAATGGTAGCGGTAGCCCGACAAAATCGCAAACATGCGTTCATCGTCAGTGATCGTCCAGTCACGGAAGCCATAACTTCCGTAGTAACTGCTTGGGTGGAGGGTCGCAATGGTGCATTCTGCCTGGTCAAGGTGGATTGTTGATTCTCGTGTGAGGTTGTTGGGGTAAAGGCGTTGGACAATGTTGTTGAAATTAGACGAACTCCAAGTGGACATGAAGAGCCAATCATGGTGTTGAAGAATAGCACCTTGCGATTGCTTAGTCAGACTTGTTGCTGTCTTTAGGGTCTGCTGGGAAAAACGGTTTTCGGTGGCATTGGAGGTGTGAGGTTGACGAAGAGCATACGAGCCGTTGTCCAACCAGGCATCAGAATTGTCGTCGGTCACTTCGTCGTAGCCGTGAGGGAAAAACACCTCAGCGGTGTTTTCAAACGCCAGACTCACATCGCCGCTGCGAGCATCTGCTGAAGAGGATTGGCCAAGGATCCAATCTGAACGGTCATCGTCGACAAGTTGTGACCATCCTGTTGCAGAGGCCCCTGATAGCGTCATCGTCACATCGGTGATTTTAGCACCACGTGGCAAAGCAATTTGGGCACCAGCATCAGCGTTTCCACCCTGATAGAGGGCGACATACTCGGTCGTGCCATCAGCAAACTCGTAGACGTGTCGAGCGACACCGGAGGCTTCTGCGGGTTCCACAACCACATCTGCGAAAGGCGATAATGGGGAGAGCACCATAATCGCAAAAAGCAGGAACATCACGCCGCGGCCGGATGAAATATTGTCATTCACAACGAGTCCCTCAAAGGAGCACATGCGCTCCAGCATTTAGACAATACGCAGTCCTGACACTTTGGTCGGTTCATCCCGTCTGGCGAGAATCATAGCGAATTGGCGAAGAATCGCCCCTTATGCCGTCTTCCTCGTCGTCATGAACTTCAAACCAGTCAACCAACCAATCACCGTCTGTATCCCAGTTGGTTGGGTCTGAACCTTCGGCGATGTGATCGTTGTCGTGATCGAGAAGATACCAACCAAATTCATGCTCTCCGACGGCACGAACTGGGGCCGTGAATGGAGAACCAACATAGTAAATTTCCCAGGAATCTGTCCAGTTGCCTGCCATGTGTACTTCATCATCCCCTGCATCGAGTGAAAGGAAGTTGGTGTCCTTGTCATCAACGATGAATGCAAAGCGGATATCGTTGTTGAACGACTGATCCATCTTGAGGTAATTTTCTGTGCTTGAACCTGTCTCATCCAATGAAAGCATAGCTGCTCTGAATTGCCACCATTCCAAGACGACTTCACCGTCATGGATCAGGCCACTTAGGCGAACTGCATTCGGTGAAGCGTAGTTTGTGTCGGTCACGGCATAGAATTCTTGGAAGTTCGTGTACGATTCGTAGACACAACCAGCACCGCTGCAATCCCAGTTTCCGTCTTGATCAGGATCGAGGTTGGCGTCAAGAGGATCTGCCGGATTCATGGTAAACCAACTGAAGGTCAAATCAGGACGACTGAGCACACCATCGGCACCTTGCTGTGACAACGGGAGGCAAGAGTTGGTGGATGTATCACAAGGGCCACCTGTCGATGCGTCGATCCACACCACCTGAATTTGCAGGTAAGAACTGAAATTGTCATTTGATTCATTCCAGGCCTTCGAATACTCATACCAATCAGGAATCATGTCACCGTCGGTGTCGTTATCGCTCGGGTTGATGCCATACTTGAACACTTCACGACCATCTGAAAGATTGTAATCACGTTCGTGCGAAACGACTGCACCATTGACCACCTCAGTTGTGTAGGTGATGCTATCAGCGTCTGAGTCGTTCAAATCAGGCCGTGTTTGATTGTCCCATTCCATCCAATTGGTGAACGGCAAATCGCCGATACCCGGTTGAACAATGGAGGAAGAAGGCGTGAAGATTCGGTCCGTCCAGGTGCCTTGATCTGCAGGAAGATCAAACGCTGTACGACCATACCAGCCGTCTTGATCGCCGTCATAGTCAACATCCCAAGGGTTGATTGGATTCGATGCCCAGTGGTTGATGGTGGAAGAATCTTCCATACCGTAGAGTGCATAACAGTATTCCCATCCATCAGAGATACCATCGCCATCAGAATCAGCACTGGTCGGATCAGCCACACCGATCAGCGTACGGTTAAAGTTGTTAAGATAAAATTCATTGATCTTCAACATACGGTCTGCGCTGTCTTGGGATTTTTCAATGAAATCATTGTAAAGTGCATCGCTGGCTTGCGCCAATGTCATGCCTGATTCTTCCATGTAAGCATTCATGGCATCTTCACCAAAGTCAATGATTCCAAGGGCGGTTGGCACAGAGTTACGTTGGTCAAACTTGCCCCATGTCCTGGATTCCCATTCGCGAAGGTTTGAGAATACTTCTTCTTCGGTGATGGCCCCATCGCCATTACAGTCAAAACTATCACCATCGGTATCGAGGTTCACATCGTTATCAATCAGTGGATTCATGCTCCATCGGTTTTGGTCTAGATCCCAAACGGTGAACCAGTATTCGAAGCCGTCATACATGCCGTCACCATCGGTATCAGGGTTTGTTGGATCGGACATCCCCAACAGAATGGAGATGATTGCATTGGGCGGTTCACCTTGCTGCCAACCGTTGAAATCTGTAAGCAAGCGCTTCCCACGGGTTTCCTTGGTGATCAAGATGTTGAACACACGTTGGGCCTTTTCTGTGGCTTGCTGTGCATCACCGTCAATGTGAAGCAATGGGGCGTCGCTGGGGTGTTCGATTCCGTTGTCGGGATTGGAAGCAGAAAGAGCAAATTCTTGGGCATCGATGAGACCGTCGCCATCGCCGTCGAAATCACCGTCACCGGCGACCAGAGGATTAAGGGTCCAAGTCTCTGCAGAAAGGTTCCAAGCAGTGAAAAGATGCTCAATACCGTCAAGCATTCCGTCACCATCGGTGTCAACGTTGTTTGGATCTGATGTCCAACCACTGATGTTGATTTGGTCTTGTGTCAAGAAGGAACCGAACGACGAGGTGGTTGTGATGCTTGGCCACTGTTGGAGGGCGAAAGCAGAACCAACGGTCGTAACGAACCATTGAGGTGAACTTCGGTTCGTATCAGTCTCGCTGTATTCTGGAGCGATTGCATTGTATTCTTCCCAATTCGCCATGCCGTCATCGTCAGCGTCTTGCCAGCGATCTGCAGCGTCCAGTGGATTGAGCGTCCAAGCATCAGCGAGGACATCCCATCGAGCAAACCAGATTTCCCAACCATCTGGCATACCATCGCTGTCGCTGTCGGCATCGAAGGGATCAGCAGCGCCAACGCTGGTACTGGGTTGAACGGCAGTGATCGCTCCTGATGCACGTGCTCCGAAGGTGGCTTCAGGTGCGCCATACGTGCTGATATTACCAAATAGGTCGGTGCTGAAACCGTTTGGAAGTGGTTCACCAGACATGGTCATGTTGGTGCTGAAGAGGTCCGAACGGATGTGGAATTCTAACCAGTTGACAAAGGCTTCATTTTGTTCAAGGAATCCATTGTGGTTGATATCATAGCCATCTCCATCAGGGTTTTCGAACAAGTCTGAGCCGTTGAGTGGGTTGACTCCAATGCGGGAAGGATCCCAATCGCAAGCACCAGCTGCCTCCCATCCATCTGGAAGGGAGTCGCCATCGGAATCGATGTTGTTCGGGTCCGCCATCGACCAAGACTCGGCCGCTTCAGGGGTTTCACCATGTGATTCTAGCAGAAGCCCCTCAAGGGCAGCGCCACGAACCAGCGACCATTGGTACTCACACAAGTTAGGCAAACCATCACGATCAGCGTCCCAATTGGCATCGTCTGCCCGGTTTGGATCAAGCGACCAATTGTTTCCGCCAGTGAAGCTCGAACCTACCCAGCGCCGGTGAATGATTTCCCAGCCATCTGGCATGCCGTCTCCATCTGAGTCGAAATTCGTAGGGTCGGTACCAACATCGCTTGATGACAAACCCAGATAGGTTGCGTTTGCTGTTTCGCTGGCTTCATCGTCACAGACGTAAACCAGTTGAACCGTATAATGGCACCAGAGGTTGGTCGATTCGAGGAAGAAACCGAAGTACTCCTCGCCATCGCCTAAGCCATCGCCGTCCGTATCACCTTCACGTGGGTTGGTCGAATTGTAACCCTCTGGTGTGGTTTCGATGTAGCGGAACTCGTCAAGATTGGTCCAAAGGCGCTCCAAGAATCCATCGCCGGCTTGGTCAAGGTCCAATCCGTCGCCGTCCATATCCAACAAAGCATCCCATGGATCGGTTGGATCCAAGCCATTGGCCACTTCCCAGCCATCTGGCATTCCATCGTTATCAGAATCATTTGCTCCAGGGTTCATCAATTCCAAATTGGCGTATTGACCTGGTGCGGATCCTGCAAGAATGGTAATGTTTCCATCGATGCTGACCCAGTTGAGGGTACTGAGCTCGCCATAAATTGGGTCTTGTTTTTGCAAACCATAGACGGCTGTGTAATCACCTGAAATGGCCCAAAGGGAGTTCTGTGAGCCAATCAAAAGTTCATCACCGGTAGGGAAAATCGAGTGGATGTTGTTCAGATCTCGGGAAAACTTACCATCAAGACCTGGGTGTTCCAGCAAACCGCTGTGCGTGATGCTGTTGTCGAGAACATCCATTCGATGCAAACCCGAAGGCGTTCCAAACCAAAGAACTTGAGCGTTGCTTGGATTTGGTCCATCCAAAACGAGTGTACGGACTTCGGCTGGGTTTTCCACCATGCCCAAAGAAAGAGAGCGCAATTCGTCAATGCTGGTTGGAATCGGCGTGGTTTCAGTTGTGTAATGGAACCGCCATTCAGCAGTGAAATCGTCGCGAACTGTTGCCGTTTCTGCCATCAGAAGGCCACGGTCAGTACCGACGTAGAGCATCTTATCTCCACCGCCTGCTGCACCATGAGCCACTGAAGTAACGCTCGCATTTGATTCGCTGAGGGTCGAAGAAAGAGAGTTCGAAATCGGGTAGGTTTGTGCGATGTCTCCTGCCAAAGTGATTTCCACAATCGCACCAGCACCTGAATCACCAAGTGCAAGCAGTTGTTGATTTTGGCCTTCGATGTCGAGCATGGCCAGAGCATTGAGACCATCACCCATGCTCCAAGACCATTGATTCAAATCGGCAAATGTACCATCTGCTTGGAGCGGTGCGACGGCCATACCAACGCTTGTTGCTAAAGCCAATGCAAAGGCATCATCTTCAACCTTAAGTAAAAGAGCATCACGAAGTTCAACCCCTTGGGGCATCCACTGATCGCTGCTTGTTTCGTCTGCCATGTTCATGAATGTCAGACCGTAACGGGTGGTGACGTACACATTGCTGTCATCGGTTTCGATGTCACGTATATCATAATGGAGCACACTCATTGACCCAGCATCGGCGATGAACGAAAGCGGCATTACGGATGAAGTGCCTTCCGTAGGACCGTACTTCACTGCCTTCAAGCCAGCCATTACCGAGTTTCCATCGTCCTCATGCACCAGGTATTCTTGCAACGTTGACAAAGCCTCACCAAGCGCAAGGGCTGTCAATGTTCGACTCACATCGGGGGAAATACCTCCGTCTCGGTTTGCATCCCAGCCATCGTTGTCATGATCGATGAGAGCATTGGTACGATTCAACGGGTCCAATCCGAAGTGAACTTCCCATCCGTCGGGAATACCATCACCAAAAGAAGGGAACAATCGGCGTATGGAAAATCCATCCCAATGGTAACGGTCCGAATCATCAAGGAGGGGATCAGTTCCAAGCCACAGGTCTTCATCCACGATGTTGGTGGCATTGGTGGTACAGGCTGCGAGCAAGTTCTCGAAGGTTGCGTTAGAACCGGTTGGAATGAACGGCCAATTCTTTAGAATCGAACCCTCGGGAAGGCTTGCAGAGCACCACAATCCATCAAGTTCATTGGTGTGATTTGAAGGAGCACCCTGGCGGTACTCTTCGGGCGAAGTAAACCGCTCTGTGACCGATAGAATTCCATCTCTGTTCACATCGAAGCCATCTTCATCGGGGTCGTCCGTCAAATCGCTTGCGTTTAAAGGGTCAAACGCTGGGCAAACATATCGCAGGGTAAAGATGTCAAAGCCACCGGTTCGATGGCACATGTAGGCTTCATAGCCGTCGGGCATTCCATCGCCATCAGTGTCCGATACACGTGGATCAAGGTAACTTCGCTCGCCTTCACCATCGACGGTGCCGGTCAAACCACGGGGGAAACCTGAAGCAGTACAATTTGCAGGATAAGGCCAGCAATATTCTTCAGTTGCGTTGAGTCCATCGAGATCGTTATCGACGAAAGCATCAGACGCATCCTCTTTGTTCATTCCGGGTATAAAGACATCACGTCCGTCGACAGAAGTCCAATTCATCCAAGATTCAAACAAGTTTTCATGGACGTCAGGGATTTTATCTCCATCGGTATCCGTCGAAGGGGGTTTCTCCCCCTCAGTCACCTTCGGGTGAATGCTTGAAACCGAAGAAACCGCAGGAAATTGCGACATAAAGACAAGACTCGCAACGACTGCGAGTGTGGTGAGAAGAGTGGTTAAGCTTCGTCGCATTGTATCACCGGGGGCCAAGCCGTAGGCTTCGCTAACCCTCAACCCTAAATCGACACTTATGAGGATGATGGAACGTTGTTCGGACATTTGCATCTTCGAATGAAAGAAATCCAAGCGCTAACCCACCCTTCCCTCTGAATTTGGCCGCGTGACAAAAGGATCAAAATCGACATCAACCCTACAGAAGACAGCGCTTTGTTCAAAGCCCGAACGCGCTCACGTCGGGTTGAGTCCCATGGCAATGAGCATCACCCATCTTGGAACCGGTAGTCGCGGTAACGCGACCCTGCTGGAAACCAAAGGGGCGAAGGTGCTGATCGACCAGGGATTCAGCGGAGCACAACTTGAGAAGCGCTTGAAGCGGCTCGGCATCAGCCCCGAGGAAATCGATTGTATCTTCATCAGCCACCATCATGGTGACCACGGCGGTGGTGCAAAGATTTCTCAGAAACGATGGGGTTTGCAAATTTTAGCCAATGAGCGAACGGCAGAGGAACTGGGATTGGACCCCGAACTGACCTCCTACTTTTCAGCACTCGACATGGTTCGTGTCGGGGATGATTTAGCCGTCTTACCGGTCCCAGTCCCACACGCAGGAGCAGACAACGTAGCCTTTGTGGCAAGCCATGGTGGCGAACGAGCAGCCATCATCACGGATCTTGGATCCTGGACCGAAGAACTGGTCACGCATGTACGTGGTTGTGAGCATATTGCCATCGAAGCAAATTATGACACAAATCGACTGATGAACGGCCCTTACCCTTACTCCCTCAAAGACCGAATCAGCGGCCGAGGCGGCCACCTGTCCAACGACCAAACTGGTCAATTCTTGGCGCAGGTGTGTACGCCGGCGACCCGGAGCATTAGCCTGACCCACCTTTCAGAAAAGAACAACCGGCCACACCTCGCCGAATCAACCGTGTTGTACCACATCGACGAGGTGTTCTCTGGCGACATCACCATCTCGTTGCAAGATGGCCCGGAATACACGCACTATATCGGGGAAGACAAACCAGAAGCAGCAGCAGAAGCAGAAGCATCCATCAAGGCTCGAACCCCCTGATTCTTGCACTCGGACACCCTTCGAAAGGTGAAGGGCTAAATGGTACCGAACATTGTGAGACATGTGAACACCGAAGCCTGCTTCGTCTTGCGCCCGTCCTTGAGAAGGAATGAGCGTGCAGTGAGCGAAGTTTTGGGTGTCGTCATGCTTTTGGCGATGGTGATCACCATCATGGGTGGCGTCTGGATTTTCCTGACACCCTACCTCTCTGATTTCGAAGACAACACCAATTGGAACAGCGCAGTTGGCATTTCCGAACGATTCCAAGACCGAATTGATGTTGCTGGAGCATCACCAGAAGGCACTGGTATCCGTCACACGCTCGCTTTGCAGGCAACGTATATTCGTCCGATCGACAAGGTCGAGACATGGACGATTGCCGCTGACCTCGTCCCGAGCGAGGTCGTCACATTACGCCATCACAACCTCACCGCATTGGGTCTTGATGCACAGAATGAAACAGCCCGTTCCATCACCATCGAAACACCGAGAGGGATTGAATCAGTCTCATTTGCAGCATCGCATGAAGAAATCATGGTTCGACATAATTCTTCAAGGGAACACTGGATGGTGGTCACCGTGTATGACGAGGCACAGACACCGTTGCATCGTAGCCTGAGTTACGCTCTTTCAGGCATCCAAATCACAACTTCCCTCGGCCAAGGCGAGCACGAATTGGCCTTGATGAACAACGCAAGGGTCGAACACTTCCCCAACGAACCATGGCGAGTTACATCCTATCCAAACGTCGGCCTTGACCAACTCGTCGATGGCGAGTATCGGCTCTCAATGCTCCTTTCCGACGTCACTATCAACGGTTCGCTTGGCACTGGAAACAGCATAGGGATGAACATGCTTTCCCTCGGACCAATCACACTCTTCACGGGACAGGCTTACAACCTTAAATTCACAGTTCTCAATGAGTTGAACGATGTGATCACCCCTCAATACCACGAACATTGGTTGGATGAATACAACCTCAACCGAGCCTCTGGAACTCTGGACACATTCGTTGGCTATGGGCCATTCGAACGTGCAAGTGGTGCAGATGGATTCACAGTGGATACCCATGGCATCCCTCTCTACCTCGAAGTGGATGTACAACGCGTGGAGGTTAGCCGATGAACTCGTCACTCCAGCGCAACGAAGAGGCTGTCTCTGCAGCAGTAGCGACGGTCCTCATGTTCGGCGGAGTGCTTTCGATTATTGGCATGATGATGGTCTCGATGATTCCGGTCATCGAAGAACTCGAAGGGTCTGTTGAACGGCATGACATGTCCGCACAAATGTCCTTACTCGCCCACCAAACAGCTGCTTTGAGCGAAAAGGGTATGCCTGGAGATTCGACATCAATTGAACTCATACCTGTCGATGGCAGCCTTGAATGGCAACACATGCAAAGTGGGATGTGGTATGCTGCGACATGGCATGAAGATATGTCCTTCCGTATGCGGGGCGCCCTGGATTTCGATGATGAACTGGAGGTCCGCCACCCTGAATCGATGAACACAGCCCTGTGCATGGATGACCTCCGACTCGGACCCTCAAACGCTTTTCATTACAGCGTTCCAGAATGGGCTGACAAAGTTTCCTTCACCGTAGCTCCAGGACTCGCCATTCCACTTGGCCCGGTCGATGTCGAGTTCGTCTTGAATGGAAGCGTGTTGCAAACCATTGAACTGATGGTCGATGGCTTGCATGAAATTGATGCACTTAACCTCGGTTTATTCACATTATCTTCGAGCCATGAATTGAACCTCTTTGTCGAACGAGGCGCAGGCGGAACGACATTGGTTTCACCCAACGATGAAAGCCCAGTTGACGCAACCGGTCGGTCGTGGTCGGTTCCGTTGCCTACAGGCACCAGCAGATTGCACATGATCAGCCCCGGTCCAAATCAAATTAGCATCACAAATGAATCCACGACAGCCACATATTACGCACTCCCAAGTGGCCAAAACCGGGTTGGAGCGGCATTTAGCCACACCATTGAGCGAACCACACCCGGTGTCGTCCACATCACTGCAAGCGATGCATCGAGGCTTTTGCTCCAAACCTCAACCGCCAGCGATCAAGGGATGACTGCCATACCGAGCACCGATGGCCACTATCTTGGAAACGGTTTCATCGCCCCTTCTTTGGAAGGGGAAATGGTTTTTACCAATCCCGGAATCAATTCTGTGACCGTGACTTGGCGTGGTGGAGGTGTCTCTGTTGCACCGAACCAGAGCCTCACATTCGACTGGCCGCCAGCCGGCATCACTGGTGCACCCATGATCGAAGCTGAAGGTGATGTGTTCATGACTTGGCGAGCGGCAACAACCGGTCAAGGGGCAAACACGTCAGGCCTCATGATCCATCCAGCCGATGATACAGGGGCAAGTTCAGGCCAAGATCATACCTTCCATATCGAAGATTCAACCCTCGTTCAATCCGTTCACTTGATGCGTGCCGGGCAAACGCTCGAATGGAACCTCTCAGGGGCAACCCAAAACAATGGTACAATGTACGGTGATGACGGTCATAAATCAGTGAACTTGACTGAGGGAACCTCGAACCTCATTGTCACTACCGGTCACACATTACGAACAACACGAATCAGCGGAACCAGCGGCCTAGTTCAGTTGTTGCACGATGGAGAACAACGATGCTTAACCATCGGTGTAGAAGCAAGTGGATGGATTGCCATGACACTCCCCTGGACTTCCATGAGCGGTCGGGGTGAAGTCGATCTCAAGAACGCCTGGCGTGCGGGGACACACCCTTCAAGTTTGCAAATCACCCTCATCGGTGCACAAGGAGAATCCACACATGCAACAATTGGAACTGTTTGGGGCTTCCACCTCTCCCGTTTGTCCTACGGATTTTCATCCTCCATTATGGGAATGGAAGTCGCTTACTCGGGTGGCGCTGTGATGACAAACCATCCTGAATTCGAAGCCTTCGTCGTCGTTCCACCTTCCGACCGTGGAGGCCCAGGACCACGATTCGCCGCAACCATTCCTTCCCTCCACCCTACGGCGAGCAGCACCACAGGAGCAGGAGCGATGCACTTGGACATCGAACTTGTCGACCGTTCATCCCTTGCCTCAACCATCGCTTATGAGATCCGCCGGGGATGGTCTGAACCGTACGGAACCGCAATTGCAACTGCTTCAGCTGACGGATTGGAAGCAAGTGAAGACTGGACGATTTACCCCGGAAGAATCGACCTGCTTACCGATTACGTTGGTTGGGTCCCTGATCCAAGTTATGGCACCAGTGAAGCAGTCTGGCACACCAACGGCCAACCGATCCAATTCACCTTACAGATGTCTTCATTGGACGTCCATATGACGGAGGCGATTTCGTGAACCGTATGTCGCTGCGAAAGGACACCGGGGCTGCGGCTACTGAACTCGGTTACATTTTCACATTCCTTCTTGGTGTGCTTTTGTTAACCATGTTCAGTTTGTGGGCATGGGAAATCGAAAACGCCACCCGAGACCGCTGGAATGAAAATGCAATCCAAGCGAACCTCGACGATTTGGCTGCTGCGGTCGAGCGGGCTGATGAAGCCAGCAGAATGGGTTCAATCGATTATGCAGAACGCGTCGAATGGCGCCTGACAGAAGCCGATGAATCCCGCATCACATTGATCTTAACAGACACGAACATCGAACTTATCGATGACGTCGGGGGCCTCGATACGAACATCTCGATTTCAGGCACCGGTGCAGGAATGCATGAAGGCACACTCACCTTGGCGGGCATCAACAGCATTTGGGTCGTCCACCACAATGGTGTAACCACAATCGAGTACGACCGCCCTCAACACTGAGGAAGTCAGCGACCCATAACCGCTGCGTGAACTTGAGATTGCACTTCACGCATCCGTGATTTTGCACCGAGTTCTCTGAACACAGCAAGGGCGCGTTGTAGGTATTCCATTCGGCGAGGCTTGTCTGTTGCTACGCCTCCGAGGCGAGAGAGAAGTTCTCCAATTTGCATACGAAGATCGTTTGCTTCTGCGATCACAAGGGCCTCACGGTAGTGTTCCATTGCCTCTTCAGCCTTCCCTGAATCCTGAAGCACTTCGCCAAGAAGAATAGTGACTTCAACCAGAGAGAGAAGGTCTCCCGCTTCACTCATTGTTGCTAGTGCTGTCGAATAGTGGTGTGAGGCGACATCTGCATCTCCTACTTTGGCGTAGTACCGCCCAAGCACTGCTTGAGCGCGAGCGTGGAGCACTGGATCATCTGTGTCCTCTGTAAGTTCGAAGGCCTCCAAAGCGTGATCTCTGGCACGATCAATTTCGCCAAGATCCAAGAACGAGCGGGCAAGGATCAACTGAGAGCCAATCAAATCGGTTCCTTTTGATTCTTTGAGGATGGTCTCGACTTCACCGTAAGCCTCCAAAGCCTTGGTTCGATCATTTTTCCTGCGCAGAAGGTAACCCATGTTGTTGTATGAACGGGCTGCACCCCTGGCGTCTTCTAATTCAATGAACTTCTCAAGTGCTTCACGATGCATGGACAAGGCTTTGTCAGCATTGCCCTGCTTGAGGGAGATATCAGCAAGGGCGGCAAGAATTTCTGCTTCAACCAATGTAGCATTGGAAGAAGCCGCAAGGGACTGGGCTTCACTGAACACTTCTTCGGCTTCCGTAAAACGACCGAGAAGAACGAGAACTTCACCACGGAGTTGACAGACTTTCACGTAAACTTCTGCTTGCAGATCAGAGCCATCCACGCTTTCCATAAGCGGAAGTAATTCCATATGCCCTTGCGAAACAAGGGTTCGACCTTCAGAGGCGATGAGGTTGGATGCTGCTTCGTGGCTATCGGACCAGATTAGATGGTGAATGTGCTCGATCACCGAATCTGGGTTCGGTGTTTGCTTTGCATACCAAATGCAGCATTTGGCGTGGAACGATTTGCGAGTGGTGCCTTCAAGACTTCGAAGAAGGAATTCTCGAATCAGGTCGTGAACATCGTAGGTTTCCGTATCGGCTTGGCGCGCAAGTCCTTGTTCCACAAGGGCATCCAGTTCATCGGTATCAAGACCTTGTTCTGCGAGGGCTGCGAGTTCGACCGGTTCACGATAGATGGCTAATGCTGACAACACCCGCTTTTGTTCTGCGGTTAACTTGGAGAAAATCTCGACCGTTACGTAATTCTCGAGTGTTTCGTGGAAGGCACCAGCAGAGGCACCGCGATTAATCAGTTCCAAGACCAGGGGGTGACCTCGAGACAAGCCGTGGATGTGAAGCCACTGTTCATCCGCAAGATCTTCAAAACTGCTGAGCAATTGGCGGCCAGCATCAGAATCGAGACCATCCAAAGGAAGGACGAGGCTGGCAATTCTGCCCTCAGCATCCTTGGTAGGGACAACCGGTTTAAACGACCTTGAAAAGATGACAAGAGCGATTTCCTCTTCACTGCCAAGGAGGGCGAGTGACATGGCTTGGAAGGTCTGATGCAACGTCACATCAGCAACTTTGTGAAAGTCATCGATCACAATCAGTGAAGGCGTGCCCTCGAGTGCATCAACAAGCAAGCGTGCGGCGTCAGCAGGCTGAGGGACTGGGGTTGCCGCAAGGTAGTCGGCAAAGGACGAGTCACCAATGTTGGCAAGCCAGTCAGCAACCGATTCAAAGAAGGAACGAGACCCTTCCCAATCTTGGCAGCGATGGTAGAGTAAATTCCGACGATGCATGAACCGTTCGATGAGTTTTGAAGCGACTGTTGTTTTTCCAATGCCTGCAATCCCTGGAACAAGAAGCGTGGTGGCACGAGCCTCAATCAGGCTCGCCATGTTATCAAGTTCCTTTTCACGCCCATAGAAGTGACGAAGGCGAGGGAGATCACCAAGGGAGGTCACCAGCTGCTTTTCCACATGCTTCGAGAGATCACGTTCAATCAAATCTGCTGAGAGTGTTCTTGCATCGAGCACGCAATTATCATCCATGTAGCGAATAATGTCGACAGGTCGCATGGAAAAAGGCAACTTCTCATTGACATCGCCAAGCGTTGAATGTACGGCCAGACCGTCTTCGAGAATGGCCCGAAGCGGGAAGGACCGGAGACGCACCCATGTGTCCTCACTCAAGTTCATCCCCGAATCGGTAAGAAAGTAGGCCTTTCTTTTTCGTGATACACCTTTGACGTGTGCTTGCCGTTCAATGAGCAAACCCTGGTCCTTGAGACCTGCAATTGCTCGTGGTACGTTCGACCGGGCGATGGCAACAGCGTTGGCAATACCCATTTGCGAGAGAGCAAACGGGACTTCGACGCTGTTCTTGAAATCAGTGTAATCCAGGAGATGGAGGAGAATTCTCTCTTGGACTCCGGGCTTGGGTTGCGCTGCCATAATCTCTTCTCCCACACTTATCCTCTTCAACTCTTGCGGCTCGGTGAGCGTTCATTGAGTCATTGTTTAGGTGTGAAATTTGGATCTGGCACCCAGCTGTTGCTGACTTCATCCCAGAGCCAACCCGGGTGGGTTGATGCTGCTGGAACGGCTGCTACGGCTGGAGTTGGCGGGATCGCCACGGGCTCTTGAGTGGCTTTGCCCCATGCGTACACGTCTTCAGCAGGTGCAGCGCCTGGAGCGTCCATTCCAGCTTCGTCGTCAAATTCTTCGTATTCAACTTGGAAGAAGAACGCACCTGCGCCCATCAGAACGATCAGACCAACAATCGCACCGATGATCAAGAGGAGGTTTCCGCTCCCCTCATCGGAAGAACCAGACTTCAATTGGAATTGAGACTCTGAGGTCGTTCCCGGTGCAGAATAGACTTGACCGTCCATTTCAAAGATGATAGAAGCCTTATCGACGCCGGAGAGTTGATTGCTGGCAATATCCATTGTCCAGGTTCCATCAGCAGCAACTCGAGTGGAGTTGAGGCGAATCCCCTTTGCGTCGTCGAAACGAGCGGCAACGATGCTGTTTGGTAGCCCCTGTCCTGAGAAGGTTGCAGGGTCACTGGCAGTCACTGCACCTGTGTCAACACGCTCGGCGCTGAATGCCACAGAGACCACAATGATGTTGACCTTGTAGGAATAGGCGACAGAATCGTAAGAATCTCGGGCTTCAAACATAAGTCCAACAAGGGACCAGTCGGCAATCACCGAGGTTGGTTGGACCCATGGCGGGTTGTATGTTGCAATTCCTTGTGCGTTGATGGAAACATAATCGGCATAGAAATCATCGTCCAAATTGGTTGCATCATTAAAGATGTCAAACAAGAGGTCGTTTTCCCCATCACCGGTTCCGTCGGGGTCAGAGAAGTATTCGGTGAGGTCAATGACTGCACCCTGACCACATCGGTCGATTGCGTTCGATTTAGCATCGCAGAAGATGGTGATCGTTCCCGTCCAGCCTTCTTGGTTAAAGATTGGAGCAATGTTGTCTGCATCAGTTGGATTATCGATGGTGACACGAATCCTCTGTTCCAGTGAGTAATCTTCACCGTCATAGGCTCGAATCAACAGTTCATACTGTTGATCGTGAATCAGTTTGGAAGTATCCCAAGTGGCCGACCAAGCCCCATTTGGAGCGAAGTTCGTCACAGGATTGGGCCCATTGTTGAGCATCAAACCACTGGCTAAATCTTGGATTTGAATTTCAACACGTGTCACTTGTCCGTCATTGTCTCTCGCCACGCCTTGAATGACCTGGCTTTCAGAGGCACGAATAACGTCGCTGTTGACTGGTTCGCTCAGTTGAACGAACGGCAATGCATTGTCGTTCAAGATGGTTAACGTTCGGGTTTCAGCGTTGCAAGTTCCGATAATATCTCTGCAGAAATCGCTGTCAGCAGCCCAGATACTGAAAGTGTAGGTGCCGCTTGAAAGTTCTTCAAATTGCCAATCATAGGACCAAGCAGTCGACCCTTCAATGGAAAAGTGAGATGTGTAATCATTTGGCCCACTGATATCAAACCAAATGTTCTGGATATCACTGCCCCATGTTCCCGTGTAGGGGTCGCTTGCAGAACCTGTGAAGGTCACTTTGGCGTTGTCATGTGAGGTGCCGTCATTTGGTGTTTCCACGAGGATGGTTGGTGCCACAAGGTTGAGTTTGTACTTGCGCACTTCAACAGGTGAGTAGTCCAAGCCATCGTAAGAACGTACACGGAAGGTGACATCGCCTTCACCTTCAGGGTGGGCGGAAAGGTCCCAGTCAAAGGACCAGGCCTTGAACGGATGGTTTGCGAGGGTGATTTCGCCGCCAGAACCAGAGGTGTCGACAGCTGAGTACCAGTCTTGCGTCGTTCCTGGCGGTTGGATTTCAACACGCTTGATCAATCCAAATTGCTTCTCATAAGCCACATTGTCCAATGGATAAGGACCGGAAACTCCGTCCCATGCGGTTCCAGTCAGGCTGACTGTGGTTGCAAAAGAAGCGCCATCGCCTTGCGTCACATCGACGCTTGGTTTGAGGTTGTCAAGATTGATGACGTCGTCGATGGCACCGCTAAGAACGAAGTCAAACGCTTTTACGCCCTTGCCGAATTTAGAGGCACTCACGCTGTAGAATGGAAGTTCGCGTCCACCGGTGCAATCGGTGTCAACATCGTCGACGAATGTATCGCCATCGTTGTCATAGCCGTCGGAACATGTGTTCTCATCCATGAACTCCGTGATACCTGGAGCGATGGTAACTTCGACGTTGGATTCACCAACAAGGTGATTCCAGTTTCGATCAAGGTAGAAGTCACTTGGGAGAGAGATCTCAGGAGTGAAACCGAAAGCGTCTGTTTGAAGGGTGTAGAGTGGGAGACCTGTGGCATCGCTGATGACCACGGTAGCGTCGAAAACGTTGCTGTTCTTGGCCTTGACTTGGTAGCGAACCAGTTCACCTTCTCGGACCTGCGTGCCCCAAGCTGAATTTTGGTTTTGAACATGGACTTTACTTGGGTCGAAGTTCTGTAAATCGGCAAAAGAGAACACGGTGGAATTGGTTACGACTTCAAGGGCCATAGGCATGAACCTAGGAGGCAAAACAGCGGTCGAAGGTACTTGCAAGCACTCGTCTTGAACGTAAGGGCACTCTGCACCGAGCCATTGGAGGGACACAGGATAGAGTTCCCCACCTACCGGATCTGGAATGTATTCAGATTGGACGGTCACTCGAGATTCAGTGATGTTGTACACTTGGGACGCATTGGTGTAACTGTTGCCAGAGAAGTAAGCAATGGAGCCATACTTGTTACCGTAGTTGTCGTCATACATCGAGATGTTGGCTGCAAAGCCACCCACAGCAACAGAGTTGCGTTGTGCGTTGACGATGCCACCTTTGATTCGGAAACCGTCACCAGCATTGTTGGTGATGGTGTTGTCGTAAAGGGTTGCAGAAGACATGAACACGTGGATGGCTGGACAAGCGAAGTCCCCACCATAGAGTTGGGAGTTGCAGGTCCCGGTGACGTTCGAAATCTGGTTGTTGGCGAGGTACAATCGAGCCGCAGTTGGTGTTGGGACGTTCCATCCTTGATCACCAAAGTGGTATTCACCGATGAGGACGGCTTCCTTGCCGGTGTCTTGGATGGTGTTGTTTTCAGCAATGACATCGGATGTACCGTAAATCCACAATCCGTTCCAGCCACCAATTGGGCCGATGATGTTGTTATGGATGGACACTGTTGAGGAGCGGATACCAAAGCCAGACGATTCTGTGGCACCGCTGATGACGTTATCTCGTGCATCAACAATAGCTCCATCGTAGGCAGTAATTCCAGCACCTTCAGCGGTGGTGATGACGTTGTTTTCAATGTGTAGGGTGTGCTTGATGTCTCCAGTTTCTTTGTGAGAGTTGGTGTCAATAGCATTGCATTTGACATTAATTGTGGAGTTTGTCAACCATCCTGAGGTCCCTTTGAGGAACACGCCCTGGGAGTTGTCTTTGACTTCGATGTTCTCGATGTTGATGTAGGATTCTTCCATGAAGATCACAGTTCGGCCACCGCCTTGTTGGCTGCAATCTGGTTCTGGGTCACCAGTGAATTCAGAATTGCGTAGATTGACGGTAGCGAGGATTCCTGCACCCGCACCATAGGCACGGACTGCTGCTGCGTCGTATCCGTTGCCGTCAACGCCGAGCGTGAAGGTAGAGTCAGCAAGAGTTGGAGCTGCAAAATCGATGGCGAGTACGTTTGAAGTATTGATGTTCGTGAAACTGAGGCCAGTGGCTGTGGTTGAAGACCCGTCGAAGACGAGCACACCGTACTGGACCGTCTGGAGGGTCGCCACGTAGATTGGATAGCCGTATGCATTTTCGAAGTGTGCATAGTTGATTGCAGTGGCCGTTGTTGATTGGTCGATGGTTTTCCGTAGAAGCAAACCAGACCCGCAAGCAGCGTCTCCGTTGGTGTATGTGTTGGAACCGTTGACATAGCAACGACCTTCTTTTTCATAATCACTGGCAGATGGAACTGACCATACGAAACGTGCCTTATTGGAAGCAGAACCTGCACTTGCTCCACATGCTGTCGAACCGATGCAAATAGCGCCCTCAACATCGATGTAAGCGCCGTATGGAAGGTTGATCGTGGTCCCAGCATTGATGATGAGTTTGGATCCTTCAGCTACGGTGACGTCACCAGCAAGGTTGATTGTACCTGTCCATGTTTCCGTACCTGTGACGGTTCCGACAGTTGTTTCATTGACTGCGGAGGCAGCGGGAAGTGAAATCAATCCAGCAACACTTGAGAGCAAGAGAAGCGCGACTAACGACAGACTTTTTCGGGAGGTATGTTCAGACATAACGGGCACCACTGTTTAGTCGTATTCTCTAGAGAGATATAACACTGCGCCTCTGTTGCCACGTTTATTGTATCAAATATCGATAATTATATCGGGCATATGACCCTCATAGTATCAACACCAGATAAAAATATCATTTGTGAAACACCACTAAACCCGGAAAATAGCCTGCAGGACCCCAGTTAGGCCCGTGATGCCATCCAAATCCAATCAGCAAGTAGGTGCCGTTCGAGTGACTTCTTCGATCCAATTCATGGCCTGAAGATGACCATATCCAGATCGATCATCGTGAATCCCAGCATCGTGCAATGGGGAGACCGAATTCATCAGTGCCACCTTAACCGCATCAATACAGGCGCCGTTTCCGTCTGGTTGGGGCTTGTATTCTGGGTGTGCTTCCAATAAGAGAGCGAGAGCAGCGGTCACGAAGACGGTAGCATCGGAAGTTCCGCTGCTGGAAAACCATGCATTTCCGCTTCCTGTGCTGATGATACCAACACCCGGTGCGACAACTTCTGGCTTTTTATGCGGGTCTTGTCGTTGTGAACCATCCTCCAGAATTTGTGAACCCAAAGAAGAATTACTCCAAATCGAGTTGCCTTGGCCGGCTGCACCAACAGTGATCACGCGTCCAATGTTCGCTGGAACGGAGACTAAGCCATCGTCATCTGGTCCGCCGTCGTTCCCTGCTGCTGCAACCACAAAGATGCCTGCATCGACAGCACGACGGGTGGCCGATGCTGTGGCTCCTTCCCGTTGTGCATCGAGGTTCTGTTCACCGCCGAGGGAAAGGGAGATGATATCTGCTTGAAACGTATCCTGGCACCAACGAATGGAATCTGCCACGACTGATTCTTCACCGCTGTTTTCTCCGTTCCGATCCTCACCTAAGGCGGCAACAACACCAAGTGTGATCCCAGGTGCTGCACCAGGTTGATGATTTTGCGCCACCAAAATGCCTGCCATGAGTGTCCCGTGGGCAATCAAACCATAATCAATTGGAGTGTTGGAACCTTCGCGTAAATCCTTGAATGTGACTTCAACGGAAGAAAGCGCATCGTGAGTTAGATCGATTCCAGTATCCACCATGCACACCCTGACGCCCTCACCAGTCAAACCTTGAGCGGCTGCTTCGTCCAATTGCGCTTGTTCATTGGCCCACTTCGAATCTGGAAGGCTGAGTTCAACCCAGAGAATGCCAGAGTTCCAAACCGACAGCAGAACCACCACCAGAATCGAAAAAATGAGGCTATTTGTCAGCAGTCTTTGACGATGGCGTCTTCGCTGAATCGGAGCCGCTTCCAATGGAGCCCACCCCGTCACCTCCGCCCGCCAAGCGCCTTGAAACCCAACTGCTGCGGGATCAATGGCTGATACGATACGATAATCATCCGGTTCTGGTAGAAATTCAACATGGTCGAGTTCATCCATAGTGTTCACTCAACGTATCGTCGTACACCCCTATTCAGGGGGTGGACGGTATAATGTGTTGTTCTCAATCAGAACCGCTTGGTGTTGCTTCCACCACGGCTCATCTTAACACCGGCAAACACGACAACGACGATCAGAATGATAATTCCCACTGTGGTCAACCATGTATCGGAATCTTCCGCTGATTGGATGAAGTACTCAACTGAGAAGTCACCATCGGTGATGTTGTCGGAAACGAAAGCGCTGTCTTCACCAGCAACCTCAACGTGATATTCGAAACGTTGAGACCCTGATGGCATTGCGCCGACTTCAAAGACTGCATTGGTGGTCGAAAGACCAGCAACTGAAATAGTTTGACTCCCATATGACTCTCCTGTCAGTTGGTTGGTGAGGGAAACAATCACGCTGTCAGCATCAAGGTAGCCAAAGTTTTCGATTGGAATGCGCACTTCAGTCGATTCGACATCAGCCGTCTGGTCACTGGCAAGGGTCACAAGACCATCGTTAATCTGGCGTAATGAGATCATAGCAGGTTCCATCACCACATCAAACGAAGCCGTGTCTTCACCGTTTTCGCTGGTTACAGTCACATTGACGGTCTTGATTGAACCATCCCAGTCACTTGGGGCAAAGACGGTGAACAGTTGCAACTGAGCTTCATCCTTAGCCACAGGCACATTGGATTGCATTGGTGTTACTTCCCAACCTTCTGGGATGTTATCAGCTAAACTGATGCTAAAGGTGTCATCTCCGTTTCCAGTGTTGGTTAACATGAACGAGAATGGGCGATCAGACCCAGCCGCAATGCCAAGTTCAGTTACTTCATCAGAGATTTCGAGACCGTAGGTCTGAGGGACTTGCACATCGATTGAGATTTCACTTGAAGCACCGGTGATGGTGCTCATGCGAACCTTGACCATGTGGGCATCATCGAAGTTGTAGGCTTCTGATTGGTTTGCCACATTCACTCGGGCACGGATGGTTCCGGTCGAATCGACGCTGTCGTCGCTGGCGTTTTGTCCGACACCGAGGTCCAAATCATAGGAATCGACCCATGCGGTACCATTGAAGAATTCAACAGACCATAGGTTGCTGTCCTGAGCGGCGCCAATCGAACCTGTTACAGTAAACACGTCACTGACTTCTGTACCTTCATAGGCTACATTCAGATCAAACTCGATGGTTTCGTAAGCTTCTCCGACTGGTATGGCCATCAAACTGGTTTCATCGCCATCAACAAGTGTTGCGTTGGAAACGGTCCCAGCAGACATTACGATCGTACTATCGGAGTTGATGGTACGTGTGAACACCATGTTCACGGGGGATCGACCCTCGCCAACAGATGTTTTACCGCCTGCAATGTATTCCATGTCAAGCAAGTCCTCATGTTGGATCGTCATGAACGTTGAGTCAAAGTCGACATCCCCGGTCGGTACAAGGATGGTGAGTGTACCATCATCGGACAAAGGCATGTTCCATGCATCATCACCGATTGAAATAGTGATGTCAACGCTGCCGTTGTACTTGTCAGCGCCGTCAGAGCCTGCACCTGCGTGGTGAGGGCTCAAGGCGAAGTCTGTCCATTCAGTGGTGAGGTCAACCCAGCCACCCAGCTTCATTTCGAGGTCGAGTGTTGCTCCGTTAGCGATGGTGGCGTCAAGCAAACCAACAGCGACACCGCCGCCGTTTTCATCTGGACTGGCTTGCGTCACAACGACAATCCATTGACCAGGAGCAATCTCTGAGTCCCATGTGAGGACATCGTTTGCAAACACTCCATTGATGCTGATTGGATCGCGCACTGCATCAAGGGTTGGGTAAAGAACAATTGTAGCATTCACAAGGCGTGATGCATCTTTGATATCTGTCACATTACCTGAGACTGCCACATTTCCTGCAAGTACTTCAAGATCGTGAGATTCTGGGTTGTTTTCCACAGGGTAAGCGCTGGAATTGGTTAGGTTATACGATTTGTTACCAAAGCCTTCCTTGCTCACTGAAACTGTGTAGTTGTCGTGAACTGGAACAAACAAGGACCAGACACCAGAGGCGTCAGTCGTCACGTTTGTGTCAACATCGGTTGAATTTCCAAGCACAACAACGAGAACATCCTCGACACCTTCTGTAATTCCAGGGGCGTCATCTTCGTTCAGGTCCCAGTAAATCTTTCCACCGATTTCCACTTCCAAATCTGCCGTAACGGTGCCCAAATCAAGGGTACCATCAGTTGCATCATCGGTTGTAAAGGAGGCGTCTGAAGTATCCATTGACCAGTGACGTTGAGGAGCCGATTCGTTGAGGAAGAGACTCCAAGTACCCGGCATCATCGACTCGGTGACCATACCAGTCTCATTCGACTTGGAAAGGGTCACATTGCCAAAGCCATCGTGACTTACTGCGGTAACACGCACATTGGACATGTTGTTGCTGCTGGCGGTTTCTTGTAATTGGAAGGTCACTTCAACAGTTTCAATCGTGCTGTAGGCCAATCCGGTCCTGATGGAGGAATTTGCACCAACGGTAAGTGGAGCACGGAGAACTTCCGTAGCGTTCTCATTGGCGATGAATGGGGCAACGATGGTCACCCAGTCACCAGCAGAGACGTAGCCACTGAAAGATCCGTTTGTGTCGCTTGCGATGTTGTACCACAAATCCTGTTCTGCTTCATAGAGAAGGAACTGCTTCTCGATGGCGTCACCAGAAGCGTTGGTAAGGGTACCAGTGACAAGGTATTCATTGCGCAATGGCATGTCCATAGCTTCGTCAATGGTGTCCAAACCAATAATGATTGGTTGAAGAGCCGTGATGCCACCAAGGGCGAAATCGCTAGCGTTCTCTTGACCTGGTTCAGTGTAGTTGAACTGAACGGAATAGGTACCTGGTTCGAGCGAGATTGTGATGACACCGGGTGACGTGTAGTTGTCAGCTGTGTAATTCATTCGCACGCCGTGATTGTTGAGTGGTACAGCGGAGAATGAAGGGCTAACGAGTGTACCGTTCTCGAACGAAGCGTCAGCGCCTGCATCCATGAAGAACTGGAGCGTCACATTCTGATGGCTTGGGTTCGCAAAGAGTTCGATTGGAGAAGGTGGTGATCCGCTTTCTCCATCGATGATGAAATTCTCAACTGAATCAATGTTCAAGTCACTGTCGATAGCGCTGAAGTCCCAAGCACCATCAAGGAGGTAGAAGTTGAACTCGCCACCTTCAGTGATCTCAGTTTGCCATTCCAAACCATCTTCATTGGTCGCAACCAACGTTTGTGCAGACCATCCAGGGACCAGGTTGTCCCAGAGTGATGTGTTGTCGTAGAGGAACACAAAGCCGCTTGTTGCGGTCGCTGGAGCGAGGTACATGAGGCCCATATCCATTTCATTCTCTCCGTTCAGTGTGATCAATTGACCACCGGTGTAGGTTGAGAAGATACTGATGGTGGTCATGTGGAAGTCTTGGCCGTTGGGCAAGCGCATGCTGTAGTTGCCTTCAACATCAGTTACGGTGCTGAACGAGAGGTCGCCTGCTGTGAAATCAATGGTGAGTCCGGAAGCAGCGTCACTTTCTGCCAACTTGTTTTCATCGGTTCCTTGAACCCATTCAGCGTAATTTGACGCATCGAGGTGGGTGCGAACGCTACCGTTCACCCATGTAGCGATTGCATAGTTACCATCGAGGTTCAAGTCTTCTTCTTCCAAGAGGAAGTAGTTGAACAAGACATAGCCCTCATCTGCATCATCGGAAATCGTGTAAGCGCCCATTGGCAATTCAATGTACACCACACCGGTTTCATCAGACGTTGCTGTGAGTGGAGCCATGAGTGCATCATCGTTGGTAAAGGTCACGGTACGGTTGGCGACGGAGATCATCGAAGTTTGTGTTTCGGGGTTGGTTGGAGACACAAGTTGCATGGTCACATCGTGCATTTCAGGCACAGCCATCGACATCGAGAAGTTTTCTGAATTATCGCGAACAATGAAACTGTCGTTGACTTCATACCATCCATCATTGTCAATGTCCACTCGGTAGAAATAGTCTCCAGGGGCAAGAGGCCCGTACGAGAAGGTACCGTTTTCGTCGGTGATGATGTCGATAGCGAATTCTTCGCCGAGGCCTTCATCGACCAATTCAATGGTTTCGTTTGCAAAGACGATGCTGAAGAAGTCTTCCAGTGTGTCTTCGAAGATTGAACCTGGCATTGACATTTGCAAATCATAGGTTGGATTGATGCCAACATCAACTGCGCTAGGGAGGAGCACTTCCTTACCGTTGTCCAATTGAGCGATCATGTTGTACATGCCTGGGACAAGTCCAGTGAGGTAGAAGGAACCCGGTTGAACCATCGATCCCGAAAAGTGACCTTGACCGATGAACAAACCAGTGCCGTTGAGCGTTCCTGTTCCTTCAAAGGAACCAGTTGCTTCGAACGTAGCGTTGATCACTTCAGTAACAAGGGTCGAAACGCCTTGAGACGTCAAGCGACCGTTGGCGGTGATTTCTCCATCGAGCAGGTACGTAGTGAGCGCACCAGTGTTGTCCTTGACACAGATGGATTCGTTGGTCGGCATCGAAGCCGTGTCGTTTTCAACGTAACAATCGACGATGCTTTCGTTTGAAATCCAGCTTGCCTCAAGTGTACCAACACCGTTCCATGTACCATTGCTGGTGTAGGTTCGCTTGTCGGCGATGGAACGAGTGAAGGTTCCAGTGAAGTCCTGAGCAAAGGCGACACCTTCGCTTTGGAAGGTCCCGTTTTCGGTGAAGGTGACTTCACCTGTTCCTTGGAGGATTCGGCTGTCTTCTGATGTGAAGGAACCGTTCGTGGTTGTGAGTGTGTAGTTTTCAGTCATCGACCAAATGTTGCGCAACACAAAGGTGGTGTCAACAAGAGGATCGCCGTTGAAAGATTCTGCACCTGCCCATGAAACAAGACCAGAAACACCACTGCTCTTGACAGCAATGTCCATGTCTTCTGTAGCGGCTGCATCAAGTTCACGGTCCGCTTGTTCACCAGTAACATTCAGTTGAGTCTCGCCCAACCATGTCATGTTCGCAACTTCACCGAGAATAGCGGTGATGTCGTTGGTGTAACGATCTTGGTTGTTTTCCGTGAGGATGTCAGCGAGGCCCTCTGTGTAGGAGCCTGTTCGTAGGCTGTCACGAGCGTTTGTTGGATCGTATTCACCAGCGAAGGCTGAAACACGGATTCGGCCTGCGGGAGCATCGAAGCTCCACTTGCCATCTTCATCAGCGTCAACGAAGCCGATTGGGATCCAATAGGTATCGGAATCGAGGTCTTCTGCACCTTCGCCAGAGAAGGCGTCACGCTCAATGAGCAGACGAACACCGGACAAACCTTGTCCGTTATCGCTCATAGCGACTTGACCAGAAATCTCAGCACCAGAGTAGTACTTGAGGATCTTGACGTAGGTGTTGGTTTGACCAATACTAGCGTTGGCATCTTCGTTGTACCAGTTGCTGATTACAAAGTGATTCGACATTGCACCGGGAAGTGGAAGTGCTTGGCTCAATGAGCTACCAGGGCTGCCTTGTTGGCCAAAGTGCTGAGCAGGTTGTGGATTGGATGAACCAGATTCAATCCCGAGCGTTGAAGCACCGTAACCAACGTAGGTGTTGGCGAGCATGGTGTTGAAGAACGCAGGATTGTGGTCGACACGAACATCTTGTACCTGCAATGGGTCAATTTCTGCACCAGCTTGTTGATTGAGGAAATCTTCGGTGATTGCTGCATCGACTTCTTCTCGTGTCATTTCATCTTGGAATTCGCCACGGGTGGTTTCGTAAACTTCATCCATGAATGTGCCAATGTCTTGTCCACTGAGGATTGTAGGGGCTCCGAAGATACCCATTGGCTGGCCACGGTTGTAGCCAGCATCAGCAGTGTAGCGCCCAGCCTTAGGGTAGAGCCGGCTGTCGATGGCAAAGTAACGGATTTCGTGATCACGCTCGACCATCTCTCCAGGAGCGCCGTAGTAATCTTGTACGGAGTAGTAGTCTTCCATCTTAATCAGATGATCATAGAGATCGACAATTTGCCCTTCATCGAGTGTGTTACCGAGAAGTTGCACTGTCAAAGCCAAACGAGCATTCACACGGTGCATGTTGGTCGAGACGGAGTCGAATTCCTCGACAAGGTCGTTGGTGTACCAGTAACCGTTGATGATGTAATGTGTCACTTCATCAGAGGAGTCTTGAGAGGAGCGAATGTTGTTCGTGAAGGTTCGCTCCGCTTCAGCGAGTTCAGTCCAATCGTTGCCTTGGCAGGATGGCGATAGCACTTCTGTGCACTCAATTTGGACAGTGTCCTTGTAAATCCTGTAAACCATGGTTGAAGTGTCAAACGCACCATCGGTCTGATGGTATCCTTGTGCCATAACGACATCACGGTTGGTCTTGATCACCTTGAAACTGCTTTCAACCAAAAGGGTCTTCATATCATCTTTGTCAAGATCTGTGTTGATGGTAACGAAATCATCAAATTGAGCCTGTGTGAAGTGGTTATCGACGCGGTTCGAGAATCCATCGGTGAATCCATAGTTACCTGACTTACCGTTCTCATAGGCAATGTCGCCTTGTGCGAGTTGCCAAATGAACATGGAAACGAGGTCTGCTTGAGATTGAGCTAAGAGCATGTTTCCAGTTGCTGGAATACCGGATTGGAAGTTGTCCGAAACGGATGGATGCTCGCCTTGACTGAGAGCTTGGAAACCGTAGTCCCACCATGAGACAAATGCGGGACGTTCCGAGTACTGTTCATCAGTGTCTTGATCGGCAAGCCAATCATAAGCAGCGTTCCAACTGTTATCGTTGAAACCGGAGCCCATTGATCCGAGGTACCAGTTACCGTCGTAAGGGCTGTCATCGAGCAAAGAGAATCCGCCAATTTCAAAGCGAAGTGCGTCAGGGATGAGGTTGAAGATGGTCTCATCAAGTTCTTCTTCTGCTGAAACCGTGGATGGAATTGCTGCATCCAGTCCGTAGGTAGCCTGCTGTCCGAAGAGCATGATCATCACGAGAATGATGGCAGAGAAGTTCGGTGTGCGCCACAATGCTTTGCGAGCGCCACGAATACGGTCTTCTGGGGTTCGAATACCGAATTTCTTCCAAGTGCGTACCATTCCGTCCCAGTTGGCCCACTTCCACATGGAAGCAATGCCCCATGCGCCGAGAACGGCGATAGCAGGGGTTGCGTTGAACATGAATCGAGCTGATGTCCAAGCCATGAAGGATGCAACAAGGATCCAAACACCAAAGATGAGGTTGGTATGCTTGCGCTCACGGAGACCAGAGACGAGGCAAAGAAGACCCATGACCAACGACAAGAGGAAGGTGATTGGTCCAAACTGAGCGAAGAGTTGGCCTCGGTCGCTTGCATTTGCTTCAGCAACCGTTCCGAAAATCTTTGTCTTGGTGAAGTAACCACCGCCAGTGAACAAGACATCCCAGGCATTGGCGAGGTCTGCCAACTTCAATGCGTAGAGCAAAGAGAAGAACACAACACCGCCGGCACCAAGAACACCAAGAACCAGCAACCAAGGTTTGTCTCGGAAGCCAATGGTGACAAAGGCGATTGCCAATGTGAAGAAGGAGATGAACAAGAACGGCTGAAGGCCTGTTCCGTCGAGTATGAGGTTCAATTGCGGGTGACCGTAGAACGGTAGCGCCATCAAGAAATTGACAGCCAACATAGCGATGAAGAGCACGCTCAATGTTGTCGAATCCCTTCGGCGGAACATGTTGAGTGCAACTTGTAATGCATAAGCAAGGAACAAAATCGATGGTCCAACGACGAATCCTTTCCATCCAAGAGAAACCACACCGAATGAAACACCGGCGAGCACTGCATACGCAAGAGCTGCAGTTCGTTGGTTGGCAACCGCAGAGAAGGATTGCATGAAGGTTGACAACGAAGGAGTCGTGGTGCGGAGAAGACGGTCACTCCCTGCATACTTGGCTGCTTTGAGCCAGAACATGAAGCCTATCGTCAAGAAGAGCATGATGAAAGCATCGTGATCTGCAAGAGCAAATGTGGTGTGTGAAACGTGTGCTGGCATGAACGCAATGAGCCAAGCAGCAACAACTGCGGTTTTCTCGTTGACATGCTCACGAGCGATGGCGGCGACCGGTAGAATGGTCAAAGCACCATAGACAGAAGGCAACACGAGAATGGCCCACCAGACTGCTGAATCAGCGCCAACGAATGGCTTGAGGATCATAGCAAGCACAGCGATTGACCACGTGAACAATGGTGGACGAGGATTGATTCCACCGACTGGGTAGAATCGATCAGCATCCACAATCATGTGAGCGTTGTTCGCCAAGATGTAGTCCACGACTCGCTTCATGTACCAAGGGTCAGAACCACCGGTCATGTCCCAAGTGTTGGTTCCAAGGGAGTTCATGGATGGAAGAACATACCAAAGGTTTCGGATAACGAAACCAAAGAAGAAAGCCATACCAATCATGATGCTGGCCCAGTGGGCGTTCCAGAATCGGCGAGCACCGGAGGGCTCGAATTCACTGCGGTTGGACCAACCGCCCCATTTCTCGCCAGTTGAGATCACGTAGATGATCGCACAGATGAAGAAGGTAAATGCCAACCAAATCAATGCGCCCCAACTGCCTTCGAAGGCTTCATTCTGAATCAAGCCGGCCTCATACCAAGCCGAAACGAGGTAAAGGACCCACATTGAACCGAGAAGCATCGAACGAGTGTACCAGCGTTCTGCAGTCATGCCAGCAACGATCAAGGCAACCATTCCAGTGAAGAATGCGCTCCAGAAACCGAAGTAACCATGGTAAGCCGCAAGTTCAGGATATTGACTGACAGCCTGTCCACTGAATGGGCCAAAGAGGTTGAACATAAGTTGGTCATCGTTCATGAGGTGGTTGAAATGCCACAAACTAGCAATGTGAGCCAGTGCCCAAACACCCAATCCAATTTGGAGCGGGAGTGTTGAGCGGTTCCAGGACCCATTGCCATCAGTGATGTGGCTGAACCAGCCGTTCTCGGAGGACGGCGAAAGGACACCACGTGTGAGGACGGCTCCAAGCAGACCAAGGATGATGAAGAGCATAGCGTAGGTAAAGAATTGGTAAGCAACTGCTCCACGGTATGCATCCAAGACACCGATTGAAGCACCGGTGGACATGGTCAAGGTTGTGGAGAGGTTTGCAGCAATGTGTTCAGCTGCAACGAATCCAAGTTGGATGCCGATGGCAGCAAAAATCAACACGTTTGCCCACTCGAATGAACGGCGCATGTGAAGGGTGTGAATACCGAACATCACTACGAAAAACAGCAAAGCGCTCACTGCTCCGAGTCCTACCATGTAAACCAATTCGGCGCCGACAATAGCAACGCCCAGTGAAACGAGAGAGAGGGTGGAGGTTGCAAGTGTGGTGGTGCCGGTTGCTTGAAGCATGCGAGGTGCAAGACCAAGCGATGCTGCCGCGATGACGACAAGCATTGGTGTCAGGTTTTCAAGGTTGAGATCGAAGGACAAGCCAACAATCTGTGTCGCTGCAAGCGCTAAAAGCACTGCTAGGGGGGCAATAAGCCAACCGAGCAAAGGTGCTGGCGCTGGGCGAGGTTCGGGGTTTTTCGTTTCCATTTTGTTCCCTCAGGGTATTTGCACGACAGCAGCAAGGCTGTCAAGCACCTTCCGCCACTTTGGGTCCTCTTTTAATGATAACCCCGTGAGGATGACTTACGATTGCAACGGAGCACCCCATTCGACGAGAAGTTCTCGTGTGCATTTTCAATGCGTTCATTCGAGCCGCATATCAGCCCTTCTGTCAAAGGGCCCGATAGCCAATGTCCGTGCGATAGTGCGCCCCTTCAAGTTGGATCGATTCAAGTAAAGCATAGGCTCGTTCGGCCGCTTCAGACAACGATGATCCAAGCCCCGTGCAGGTCAAAACGCGCCCCCCTGTTGAGGTGAGATTTCCTGCCTCATCGTAGCCCGTACCCGCATGGTTGACCCAGGCCACCTCGGTCGGTGCGGGTACGCCAGAAATTGAACGCCCTTTGACCGGTGAAGCAGGGTAACCTTCCGCTGCTACAACAACGGTAAGCGCATGCAGGTCATGGAACCTTACGTCCAATTGCGCAAGCCTGTCGGTGGCTGAGGCATGAAGCACTTCGTACACATCTGTGGCCATCAACGGTAGAGTGATTTGACATTCGGGGTCGCCAAAACGGACGTTGAACTCTACAACACTCGGGTTGCCTTCATCCGTGATCATGAGCCCAACGTACAACACACCACGGTAGGGCGTGGGTTGGGATGAAAGGTAAGTGTGCATGGGTTTGACCACATCGCGAACGACCTTTTTCAGCACTTCTGGTGTTGCCACTGGTGCTGGACAATAAGCGCCCATCCCCCCCGTGTTTGGGCCTTCGTCCCCATCGTATGCACGCTTGTGATCTTGACTCGGCGGAAGACAAACAAAACCCGACCCGTCCATGACGACAAGCATGCTCGCCTCCTCCCCTTCCAGAAATGCTTCAAGAAGGACCTTGCCATCGGATTTAATCGAGGCTTCAATGAATGCTTTTGCATCGCTACGGTTGGAGGTGACAACAACGCCTTTTCCTCCTGCGAGTACATCCCTTTTCACGACCCATGGATGCCCGGAAAATCCATCCAACGCCGCATCAATGTCTGAATCAGGGCCCAATACATGGAAATTCGCGGTTGGCACGCCTGCAATCCCCATCACTTCCTTGGCGTGAAGTTTCGAACCTTCCAACTCAGCCAAGGCTTTGACCGGGCCGAAACAGGGAATCCCTGCCTCCTGAAGATCATCTGCAAGTGCGTCACACAATGGCGCCTCAGGCCCGACCACAACCAGATCGACTGCAAGCGTCCGAGCCAAAGCAACCAAACCGTCGACATTCGATGCAGACACTGGATGGTTTGTTGCAATCACCGAGGTGCCAGCATTTCCTGGAGCACAGTGTACGCCTTGGACATGTTCGGAACTTGACATGGCCATGCACAGGGCGTGCTCCCGCCCGCCGCCGCCAACAATCAAAACCGTCCGTTGCGCCATGATGTACATCGGGCGTGGGCATCACATAATCCCATCGTGAGAACAGCCTCAAACCAGTGAAAGCGTGACCAAGGTACGGGGTAGGATTCAAGGGCCCTCGTGGGCACACTCGCTCCATGACCTGTTGCTTTAGGGAGGCCTCTCAGTGAATTTATTGATGCTGTGCCTCATGTGTCTGTGGCTCTACCTGCCAGGATTTCTCGCCAATACCTTTGCGATGATGTGGGGGAAATGGCTCCCAAAAACAGGGTATGGACCATGGCCAATCGATGGTGGTCGAACCCTTAAAGATGGCAACAGAGCCCTTGGTGACGGTAAAACATGGAATGGACTGATCGGAGGCTCCCTCACTTCGGGTCTCCTTTGCATGCTGATGGTGGCTGTGACAAGTGATGGCTCGGATGCTGGTGCAATCAGTGCCAACAGCACCTTGTTCGCTTCGCCCCTTGCGGGCTCTTCAGGTGCTTGGTTTGCCATCGGTGGACCAATAACGGCTGCGTTTGTACTTGGTACCTTTCTTGGCTTCATGTGCTTGGTTGGGGACAGCACGGGGTCGTTCTTCAAACGGCGACGTGGGCTCAAGCGTGAAGGTGATGTGTCGTCAAAAGCCCCGCTGCTGGACACGCTCCCGTTCGCAATCTCTGTGTTCTTGGCTGGACAACTCTTGCTCGGACCATCATGGCTCGCTGCCGAAGAACTGAGGGTACCAATGATTTGTTTGGTTGTGATTACCCCGCTGCTTCACCGCAGTTTCAACCTCATCGGTTACAAAATAGGTTGGAAGGATGTACCGTATTAACGGAGCGAAGTCTATAACGCTCTCTCCGCTACAAGAAACCATGCGAACCGCCGTATCACTGATATTTCTCTTGTTGATTGCTTCAAGCATGAGCGCATTGACAGCATCTGCGGAAGTAACGAACGATGGCTCAACCATCACCATCACCGGTACGGAAACTTGGAACGCCTCAAATCCGATCGACCTCGACATGACGGTTGCGGACGGTGCCTCGCTTTTCATTGATGAATCAACAACAGTGAACGCTGGCGTGACCATCACCGTGGCCACTGGCGGCGCTCTCATTCTCAACGGTGACCTGATGGGCTCGGAGCTCGATGCCGGCCTCTTGGTCTACAATGCGACAGAACTGCACCTCAATTTTGGCGACCTGTCTGAAACTGGCCAAGTGAGGATTAACCTCGATCATGTCATTCCAGAAACTGCTATGTTTAACATCACCATAGGGGATGAAACACGGAACGCAGTTGGCCTCGACCATGTTGACATACCCGCTGCACTCAACGGCACAACATTGCTTGTTGAATTCCATATTTACTACTTCTTTGCAACGCAAATCACCAGTGTTCAGGCCCTCCATTCGGGCTCTGGTGGAACCGTCGTGATCGATGCTGAAGGTCTCAACCACACAGCAGGGAGCTTGAAGTGGAACTCAGCGGCCTTCACATTGGACGTTCAAGGGAGCTTTACAATGAACAGCGCAATCATTGCCGGCGCTGAGATTTCATGTGCACACACCTGTGACATAAGCAACGCCACACTCACTGGAAGCGCACCCGTTCATGTTCTTGACGGTGGCGCACTGACCTTTGATTCTTCGATGATTCAAGGGTCAAGAACCGATGAGGACATCATCGTCAATGATGCTGCTCAAATCAGTTACACCAACAGCAACGGAACCGGTGGTCAAACCGATGCATGGATTCGCCTCCTTTCACAACGCTCGTTGCAAACCAATGCTGGCAACATCACCGTTCACGCCACTGGGCTTGGCTACTGGGGAAGCACCATCGACAATCTCACAGACAGCAACGGCCATGTCAACTTCGCTCTGAGTGACCAAGCCCGAATCGTCGAATGGGTCGACGGAAACGGAAACTATCATCAAGAAAGTGCAGCAATCCTGCTGACCCTCAGTTCCAACTGGGGGAATTTCAACACCACCATCGTCGCACCACGAACACCAACAGCCACAGCACAAGTCCCTCTCCCCTACATCAGCGTGAAATCCATTGACCTGAAAGAAAACACTGGGTCTATTGGATCGAAGGTGAGCGGTGATGTGGTCGTAGAGAACACGGGTACAGTCGCTGTTACAGGCGTTAATTTCTGGTGTTATGTCGGCGAGGAATTGCAAGACACGACCCAAATGACAGTCTCGCTGTTGCCGGGTGAAAGCAAAACCGTCTATGTGTCATGGTACGCCAACAGTGTTGGCACTCAAGCGTTAGAATGCCGAGCGCTTGTTCCAAACGTGTTGAAGTCAATCACAGGTGATATCACCAACACCGATGGTGCAACCTCCCAAGACATCACGTGGAAAGTAGCAGATGAACCGGAAGATCAGCCTTTGACCATTTACGCCATCCTTGTTGGTATCGTCTTGGTTGGAACCTATGTCGTCTCAAACCAAGCATCAAAGAAAATTGCTGCCCAGCAACGAGAAGAGGCTGATGTTGCAGAGGAATCGAATGAAGAGAAAGAGTACCTCGAAGATGATGCCGTAGGACCTGAATCAGACGAAGCCGTTTGAGCCAGCACATCAAATTGGGGCAGTCATTGACCACTCAGTGCTCGGCTTGTGCCAGTCACGGATCTGGTCGGTCTCAAGTCGCAGTTGCAGGCCATCGCCGACTTCCACATCGATATCAAGCAACTCGAAAGGCACTTCGAGTTCGCTGGAGCGAAAGGTATCGTCAAAGAGAACTTCTTGGCTAACCACCGAGCCATCGATGGTTCGCTCGAGGAAAACACGAACATGGCATTCTTGCAGAGGGTTTCGCAGCGAACATGATTCGCTGCTTCCGTCGTGAACCACGGTAACGACGCCTTGGTAGGACACACTTCCGGCCAACGGTATGAGGTTGATCACAGTTGCTTTTGCAGTTGGGGTGCAGACACACTCCATGTTGTCCGATTCCACCGTAGCCTTACGCTCGACCGTAACATCAACCGAACGAGCTTCGATTGTGTCGACTGAAGTCGAGGTCGAAGTTACCGTGTAGTGGCCAGGAAGTGCGAAGGAATGAGCAACTTCGTTGCCAATACCAGCGTTTCCGTCCCCAAAGTCCCATGATACGACATCGCCACCTGAAATGGCCGTAAAGATAAATTCGTGAAGGCGTTCTGTAATAACGTCCTCTTCATCGTTGTCGCCTTCATCAATTTCAACCAAAGTATATTCGTTTATTCCATAGACCACTGAGGCTTCGATGGAGAACGAGTCACCTGTCGAAGATTTTGAAGAGGATAGGGTGGTGAGAACGGAGCTGGAGGCAGCACTGAGGACCAGTAGGAAGACAAGGGTCGCGGCACTTAGAGTGAATTTCATAAGATTGGATTGAGGAACCTGCTTTTGAACATCTGTTTGTGAGACTTGTTTTCAATTGTCTAGAAAACCATCGGAAACAGCAAAATCAATAACCAATAGAACAACAAAAAGGGACGTTCCCTGCAAACGATATACTAAGTGTCAAACCTCAAACTCGCATCCATGGACGCCTATGATTACTCGTTTTTCCTATCCACAATGTGGGTCGGCCCCTTTTGGTTTGCAATGCTTGTGTTCCCTGAACACGAAATGACGAAAAAAGTCATGCAGGGTCCCTGGTTCTTCCTCGGGCCAATCGTGATCTGGTGGGCAGTGACCATCGCATCCCCTCAAGGATTGATCGATCTAGGGAAGGATTTCGCCAACCCCGCAGGCATTCTTGACGGCCTAGCAGCGATCATGGGTTCGAAACCCGGCGCATCTGCTGCTTGGGCACACATGGTTGCCGGCGACATCTTTGTCACCCACTGGATGTGGAAAAGGTGCCTCGAACAAAAAAGCCCACGTTGGGTTGCTGCATCAACTGTGTTTTTCGGTGTCATGCTGATGCCAGTTGGAATCGCGATGCACATGGCACTCGTCCGAAACCCTAAGGAAAACTGAATTTGAACTATGTCCTGCTGGGTCGACGCAACGGCCCATCACGGGCCGGGAACACAACAAATCAATTCTCACGGATGTACCGCTCAGTCCACTTCTCTTCCTGTTGAGTTGGAAGGTCTGTTAGGTTGCTTGGAACATGACTTTTCTTCCGACCAAAGAAGGTCACAACGAGTAAGAGGCCCAAGAGAGAGGACAGGCCAACCAACATCATGTTGAGGTCCTGCCCGCTTTTGCTGGAGTCGGTATTTTTGGTCATGTCCACCGGTGCAACCTCGTCATCATCATCAACTGGTACAACAACTTCGGGTTCACTGTTCTCAATGAGACACGATGTACAGAAGTGTGCAGTGAAGGTGATCGTGTTACCGTTAAGGTCCAGGGCTGTGAAAGCGTACGTCACATTTGCGATGGTTTCGGAAAGAGTCAAACTGGCTTGCCCTTGATTCATCGACATGATCATGTTCGCTCCAATCCCGTTTTTGATGAAGTCCAGTGATGCGAGAGGTTCTGACGAAGTCAAATGCAAGGCATAGGTGCCGGGTTGCAAATGCGAGAAGGTCGATACTTCTCCTCCAGTGTACCAACGACTGGAGGCAATGTTTTCATTTTCATCAATGAGTTGAACATGCACGCGTGGAGGTTCTCGATCTTCATCGACTGACGAACTTAGCGTCCAATCGCTGAACATGATGTCATTTCCTGATTTATCAGCGCCACCGAGTGCATACACAGTGTGCACATTGTCACCTTCGCTTGAAGCAGATTCGAGATGAATGGTGTGGACCATGCTGCCCATGTTGTCAACCTCATCCATCAAGACCCATCGGGTTTGATCTTCAGTGGAATCAATTCCGGTTCTGTACACGTGCCAAACGGTTTGATTTTCGTCAGCTGTTCCAGTCCACGTGATGGATACCGTGCCGTTGTTGAGGTACATTGCAGTGACCACACTTGGAGGGATTGGTGCGAGGTTGTCTTCAAGAACTGGCGCAGCCATCGAATTGTGACCTGCTGAGAAGTTTGTTTGCTGGACGATGAGACCAGGTGTTCCAAAGGAAGCGCTCGCTGTTACTGCATACCATGCATCTTCAGAAGTGGCATCTGAAACGCTGTGTTCAAACAGTTCAACTGTAGCGTTGACAACACCAAGCAGAATCGCGTCACCGGCTTCGACGGATGCAGAGGTGATCGGTCCAACCGAAGACCGCCACACAGAATATTTCGCTTCCGAGTGTTCGAATAGATCCGTCCATGAGACGATGGTCTGAGAATCAGCATAGGTGACTTGCAAATTCGTTACGATGTTCTCCCCCTGGGAAAGAGTGGTTTCCATGACTGAGCCAGATGGTGCTAGATCAAGTTGTGTTTGATCGTTCATCAAATGATCGCGAAGGGTCACTGCATAGTAGAATTGGCCGCTAACGCCCGCTTCGACCGAGTGATTATAGTGCGTTGCAAAGGCAGGGAGTGTGGCAAGCATTTCGACATGCTCACTGCTGAGGTTTGTGATAGCGACGGAACCTCTCCAGACATGGAGGGTGTGATTGACATCTTCAACAACAGACCCACTCCAATTGAGGCTCGTGATGTTGATGGAAGCATTGAATTGAAGATCCAGAGTGCCGTTGAGAACAGATCCAATGTTATCTTCATCAATGGCCTCTGTAAGGGTGTTCCCCGACAGTAAGCGAGCATCAGTTTGGTTGTTTTGAGTATGAAGGACCGTATAATATCGGTCTTGATCGGTTCCTGCTGGATGATGAATCGTCAACGTTTCTTGGTCGGATGAGAGGTTTTCAGCCATTGTCATCTTCGTCAGGTTATCCCAGGTGTCACGGTGAGCCGGAAGTGCGTGACTCCAAACAGAAGTTGTGTGATTCACATCGTAGGAGTCATCGACTCTTGAAAGGTCAATCCATTCAAGCTCGGTGGTTGAAGTGCTGGCGTCATAGGTCGCTTGCAAGTCATAAGGAGCGCTTGTGGGTGTTCCGTATTCGGTGGTTGGCTCTGCAAGGGTGGCGTTACCAACGGAGAGGTTTGTCCCAATTGTTCCATTCGACATTAGGCTGATGATTCCATAATAATACCGCCCATCAGTGCCAGGAGGGATGGCGTAGACATAGGAATGACTTTTTGCTCGACAATCTCCACCCTGATCGGTTTCTAGACACGCTTGAATGTGTTCTGCAATTGTTTCTGCCTGCATATAGCTGGCTGAAGTGATGGGTTCGTCTGAACGAAGAACGGTGTAATTGGTTGTTTTCAAGGCATCAAGCAACTGGTAATTGACCGTGTCAATGTTTCGCCATGACAGAGCCACAGTTTCATTGTCCGAATCAACCGTTGCGGTGAGATTCATTGCTCCGAGGTAAGGGTCGTCTTCAGCAGCAGCAGGCATAGAGAAGGCTGGAAGCAACAAAAGGCAGACCAAAGCATAGCAAACAGTTCGATTTCTCATGGTCCCGCCACTTCGGGGTAAAGCCCCGAGTATTTGTTGGTTCCCACATTTCACTGACCCAAACGCTCTTGAACACTGCTGTGAACGCCGCATCATGCTTCACGACATCCTCCACGAGATTGCTCCCGAGGAGCGTTTCCGATACGCTCAACTTTTAGCTTGTTTGACACAAATCGATGCCGCAGTCACCCGAGCTGAGTTATCCTTCTTTGAACAACGGCTCGGTGCATCACTGCTTTCTCCTGAACGTCGACAGCAACTTCGTGAATGCCTGTCCGAGGCACAAGATTTGAACAAATTGTTGTCTGAAATGCAACCAAAAACTATCAAACTGTGCCTCCGAGATGCTTGCTTGATGACCCTCGCTGACCGAGAAATCGATGACAAAGAGCGAATCGTTTTAGAAAAAGTAGCGAAGGCCGCCGGCCTCAGCTCTGCGCATGTTGACCGCCTGTTGGGATGGGTCATCCAAGGCTATCACTGGATGCAAAAAGGCTACACTGAACTCGAGATTTAACCTCTGATCTGAACCAACAAGGATGAACCGGTATCAGCAGGCCGACATTTCGCCGTCTTCGTTGCTGAAATCAAGGTCCCAAGCGCTGGAACTGGATTGCGTCGAGGTCTCGCCCGTGTAGTATTCGTTGGTGACAACCACTTGGAAGGTATAGCATCCCGCATTATCATAGAAATCCTCCTTCTTGAGAATTTCAATCATGCCGGTATCAGCATCGTAACCAGTGCCGGAAATACCCATCCATCGGTCGGTGCTGCCAAACTTTGAACCTGAAACTGCACTCACCCACGTAGCTTCGGTGCCATCGACTGAGATAATTGGAGATTGCCACTTTTGACTGCTCCCCTTCATGACCTTGATCTGAATGGTATAATCAGAAAAGACAGGGAGGTAATTACTCACCGTGCTCATGCTGTGGTCCCCACCATCTTCAGCCTCTTCGGAAGGGCCAAAGAGTCCGACGATCGATTCAACGAGCAAGCCGTCGACTTCCGTATCGGTGCTGGAACTCGATGTTTCAGTTTTGGTAATCATGGTGATTTTTGCGCCCGATTCAAGCACTTCCCGATTCATAAAAGTTGGAGGTATTTCTCGAGTTTCGGTTTGACCATCATCGGATTCAATTGATATTTCATATGATTTGATGGTCGCCCCAGTGTTGTCTTGAGCATTGCCTTGGAAGAAGGAACTTACGGGCACACGGTATTTAGCGAAATCATTGTTCAGATCCTCGCTTCCAGTCCACAGTTCTTCGCCACCGGATGAAATCGATGCGGTACTCGAAGAGAAACTACCACGGACGTAGAACGTCACTTCGTCGCTTTCTTGATCCATCTCAATTTGAGTCAATGCCATGGACGAATCTTGTGGGATTAAAACGAGGGCCGCGTAAGGCCCGAGGGAAATGAGAACGGCGAGAACGACTGATATGGAGACCTTCACAGTGTTCAGTTCTGGCTGCATTCGTTCGTGCTGAACCAACAAGCCAACACCTACAAGGGCCACAAGGCAAACAATCACCAGACCGATGGCTCCTCCTTGGAGAGACAAAATACCAGCGATGACAATTGTTGCCCATCCGATACGAGGAAGCACGGGCGAAGGTTGTTCGGAACCTGCACGATCCGGGGTGGCAGGATTGAGTTTCTTTGGTGCTGCAGTAGCGGCAGCTTCTGACTCTTTTACGGCTGTTGCTTTGTTCAATAGTCCACTCATAGCAATCCCTGTTATTAGCCCGTTACTCCAAGGGGATTATCAAACCAACCCCTATGAGCGTCGGTTCAAGTGCTGTTGAGAAGGGTCTGTTGACAAGCCGTCACAGACCGGGAGCGGCTTCTCGCCACTCGCCTTCTTCTTCATCTGAACCAGTCATTCGGCGACCGGCGACTGCTGCTGCAAGAGCAAGCATTGAGATTGCTGGGACCACTTCGAAGCCGGGGAGGTAGACACCACGGACGTAAACGGTGATCATTTGTGATTCACGAAGGCATCCACCGTTGTTGCATGCGAACTCGGATTCTGCATAGAAGTCGAGGACGTGGTATGCATCGCTCCATCCCTGTGTCTTGGGCGTACGAGCCATAACACGGACGTTGGTTGCGGTTGGAATTGCATCAATCTGAACCTTGACTGCTGGTAGGTTAATTGTGAATCCTGCCTTCTCCAAATCATCACGGCTTGAGTCAGTAATACCGACCTTCATGAAATCGATTTGGTTTCCAAGGTTGTACACCTTGAATTCGAAGTTCTTATCCTTCTTCGGCATGAGTTGAACAAATGGCTCAACTGCTTCAACCTGGACAAGGGAATACTGCATGATGTTGACAATCATGTTGTTCTGAGAAGATGCTGTGTTGACTGGCGGCAAGCTGTTGATTTCTTGAACAGTTGCTGAAACGGAAAGTGTACGGCTTTGCATGACCATGTAAGGGGTGGCCCGGATTGAAATTTGGAAGTCGATTTCTTGGTTTCCACCGATGTACATGTCACCGGGGGAAGCGGTGGCAAGTCCGTCACTCGTGACGAGGATGCTGATTTTCTCTTGGTAGGTGGTGGGGTTGCTTGCGGTGCAAGTTGTGAAACCGGAGTATGTCGAACCAGGCTTCACTTCGACGTTGATCGAAATTGGAGCACAGGACAATGAAACAGCCGCAGTAGGGGCTTGTGCAGCCGCAGGAACTGCGACCAGCATCATTGAGGAAACATACAAGGCAAGCAAGAACACGGCACGCTTCATCATAGTAAGTTCCACCTAACAGACAACGCCACTAATGCGACCCTCATAACCATTTTGATAAAATGGAACCTAAGAGAGTGTGAATAAACAGTCAATTTAGTTCACAATAAGGAAAGATATCCGTTTGGTAACCAAGCGGAGTCAATCGAAAATGTGGTGGGCCCGAAGGGAGTTGAACCCCTGACCTCCCGGTTATGAGCCGGGTGCTCTAACCAACTAAGCTACAGGCCCCTGTGTTGGTGCACTTGGTCAAACTCATCAAGTTATCCTCTTCACTCGAAATGAACAAGCGAAGATTGGCTTGGTTTGATCCATTCCCGAACGCGTTGTTCGAGATCGTCTCGAATAGGTTCTGGAACGAAAATCAATGCGCGCTCATGGGGTTGTGTCAACGATCGTATCAGTGCAGAGTGTTCAGATGCGTCGCCGCCGTCTTCGATCATAATGCCTTGAGCGTATGGCATGTAGCCACGTTTCGAGATGCGTGCATAGATGACTTCTGATTCCACATCATAGCCTGCTTCTGCGACAGCTTCTTCGATTCGATCTTTGACAACTTCAACCATTTCTATCGAAAGGGCTTCGATTCGAAGTGATTTATGGAAACCACGACGGGACATCATCTTCATGGCGTAACTCGATAGAATCTCATCCGCATGTTCAGCCCATTCAGGAATTGAAACCCGCACATGCGCATCGTTTAGGCTGGCATACCCACGTGCATCCAAGGCTTCATCGAGGAGCATTTTATGCAGAGGAGCAGAGAGCTCAAGTTTCCCTTCAATCGCCAAAAGTCGAGCCCGAGCGAGCATACGAACGAGGTAATTCTGAGTCAGCATATTCACCTTGTGGAAGTACACCTGGTTGTACATGTGATAGCGGGTGACGAGGTAGGCCTCAATGGCTGGTAGGCCCCATGATTTGACGAAGAAACGGCCGTCGTCGCCGACCCTGAGTGCACGAAGCACCCGGGCGATGTCAAAGCCTCCAATCTGTGCTCCGGTGTTGGCCTGATCACGAACCATGTAATCCATGCGATCAACATCGAGTTGGCTTGATACAATCTCTTTCAAAAACGGAGGAATCGCGACACCTTTGTGTTCAGAATCACCATCCATGAGGGCGAACAGCCTGGCCATACGGTGCGCACCAAGCGTGGATTCCAGAGCTGCGCCCACTTCGGTGTCCTTTGACTCGAGCAACAATCGGCCCCAATGTTCGTGGGAGTGGTACGTTGCAAAAACTTCTGGGGTTTCAAGCACGTGAGAGAACGGAGGGTGGCCGATATCGTGCAGTAAAGCAGCCAGTTGAACCAATTCAGCATCATCATCGCTCAAAATACCCGGTTGAACGTTTTGTAATGACGCCGTCAGTTGCCCTGCAAGATGGTAGGCACCAAGTGAATGGGCAAACCGATTGTGATTTGCAGCAGGGAACACATACTCACACGTTGAGAGTTGCTGGATGTGACGAAGGCGTTGGAATTCCCTGGTGTCAATGATGGTTGCATGACGGCTTGGGACGAGAATATCCTTGTGAATTTCATCACGTATTACGCGGTCCCGCATCGTCATCCCCAAACCTCCGTCGGTTCTCGCATTAAAAAAATGGACCCTTCTCCATAACCTTCAGATGTGAGGTTTTTTGATTCGACCACAGGGCAAATGCCTATGGGCGGAGTGTGTCTGAACTCCACTATGGCCGATCCTCTCAAGGGCATCATGCTGAAAATTACGGATGATGATCCGGCAACTCGGGGCCAGAAATTGTGGGTTATGTTTGCCCTTGCAGTGTTCCTTGTTGCTACACTAAACTGGTATGCAATGGTGAGGGAACCTCAGGTCGTCGACATCGAGAATTTGATTCAACACAAGAACGAAGTGGTTCTTGTCGAGGGCGAAGTCATCTCATGGATTGAAGACCGGTATGGAAACGGTGAGGACAGGGTTGACCTCGTCATCGAAGATGACACGGGCGTCATTCAAGTCCGATGGTTCTCTACTGGCCAAATTCCCCCGATCGGAACGAACGTCACCGTCATGGGCGATGTTGTGGATTATAACGGCCGGTTTTACATGCAGTCAACCGGTTCTGGCGCCATATGGTGGGGGCCAAGCGATCTTCCAGAGGTCGTTCGCTTGTCCCTGACCGACCTCGCCGTTGATCCAGAGTCATACCTCGGTGAAATTGTCACCGTCACAGGATTCATCAGCGAAGCCATTAGCCCAGATGCTACATTCACATCAGCCTACATCACCGACGCATCGCATCAAATGCAACTGCTGGTTCAGTCAGCCACAGGTGTTTGGATTGAAACAGATTCGAAAGTTGAAGTAACTGGCATGCTGGTCTATCAGGAAACAAGCCTGCGCTGGGCCTTCCTCACCCAAGGCCCGAGCATCTTGCTCGATGGAAGCCATGTCCCACAAAGCAACCGACTTGAGTGGTCAGGCGAGGCAACATGGAGTTACGAATCAGGCAGCATGGTCACCCTCGCAGGAACCTTGCTGATCCTCGATGATCAATGGACCTTGTTCGGTCCAAACGGCAACAACATGTGTGTCATGCCAACCGATGAAGACATCACCAATGCGGGCGAACAAGGCTACAACGGATCCGCCTTTGATGCATCAGGGCGACTTCTGTGGAACCCTGACCGCAGTTCATGGTGCATCGATGCGACCAACGGCAATGCAAGCAACCTCATCGATCCAATGTCATCCCTGACAATGCAAGCCATGTTATCGGTCAACCCGGCCTCGATGCTTCTTTCTCCGAACACAAAATACACCATCAACACCTACATGCAATATGCGTTTGAACCGCTTGACACTGAAGGTTACTTTGTCGACAGTCAAACCTACAATTTCGGTCAAACACGGATCGCCATGACTTTCCCTACCACACGCACTCAGTGGATTGAGTCAGGCCAAGGCATCGTAGCTGATGTCACAGTTGCTTGGGATGATGGAGACATGCGCATGCGTTTGATGGTCGGGGCATACCAACTCGTTGGCGAACCCCCCGCTCCGGAGACCCTCTTGTGGGATGATGGCGCCACACAGTGGAGTTACTCGAAAAACAAGTTCGTCTTACTGAACGGCAAGGCTGTCCAAGAAGACGATGGATGGTACCTCATCCGTGATGGTTCGACACAATCCGTCCGTTTGAACCTCGACCTGAACCCGATTGGCACAGATGATTTGCACAGCAACGTATCCATGACTTGGATGGGACGCCTCCAACAAGTCGAACACGCAACCGAAGTCGCCCTTGTCTACACCCTTGATGGTGCCGATGCATTGGACACCGATGGTGACCGCGTGTCCGATTCTTTGGAAAGTGCAAATGGCATGAACATCAACAGCCCTGATACCGACGGCGATGGTGTTGATGACAGACTCGAATTGGAAGAAGACAGCAACCCGAACGCGTGAGGTGAAATCATGTTGGATGCTTATTTTTACGAACTCGGCTGGATGCTGTTCGCCTTGTTCTTTGGCGTGGGCATGGGAACACTCACTGGCATCATCCCGGGTTTCCACGTCAACAATGTGGCTCTGATCCTCCTTGCATTGGCACCAAGCCTTCTGGCCCTCGGCATTCCACTTTCAGCAGTTGCAGGAATCATCGCTTCAACAGGAACCGTCCACACCTTCCTCAATTACATTCCATCAGCGCTAATGGGGGCACCGGACGCCGATCAGGCGCTGTCATTGTTGCCTGGCCACCGCATGCTGCTGTCCGGCAACGCTGCTCGCGGTGTCGCTTGGTCCGCTCGTGGCTCCCAACTCGGCCTGTTTCTTTCGCTCCCTCTGATCGTGTTGGCACGAATTGCTTTCGGTCCTGAACTCGGGTGGTACGAATCGTTGCGCAGCATACTCCCATTCATTCTCCTCGTCATCTCAGCCCTCTTGCTAGCAACGGAAACCACTCGGCTGGATTGGCCAATGTGGCTACAAAAGCTTACCTTTGGCAAACTTGGCACGGATTCGAGGTTCGCTGGTTTTTTCACCGCAACTGCCTTTTTCCTCCTTGCAGGTTTGTTCGGCTGGACCATCATTGGCCCAACAGCCCTCCCCGGAAAATCCCCAATCAATATGCCTGGCGCCAGCCTCTTATTGCCAAGTTTGGCTGGTCTGTTTGGTATTGCCAATTTGCTTGATATCTATGCAACAACCTCCCATTTGCCACCCCAGAAAGAAAACTGGGATTTACCACCAGTAAAGCCCCTTCTGGTCCCGTGCTTTTGGTCAGGGGTTGCCGGAGCATCCATGGGTGTTCTCCCCGGTATGACCGCCTCACAAGCCACCGTCCTCGTGATGGGTGGGCGTAACGTGGTAGCCAAAGTCCAAGGAAAAACAGGATATGGCATGGATTGGGAAACCCGACGACTGACAGAATTGTCAGATGACGAGCTGCTTGAAATTGCCAAAGCCGAATCTGAAGACGGCGTTGAAGGACCCCAAACCAAGCAAGATTTGGAAATTATTGCCATCTTATCGGCCGTCAACACCGCTGTTACAGTGTGTGTTCTTGGCTTTTTGTACATCATTGGACGGTCCCGCTCAGGTGCAACACTCGCGCTAAAGGCAATGTACCCTGTCGACACATGGAGCAGCCTTGAACCAACGGCGGACTTCATTCGTTTGCTTGCAATCACGCTCGCAGCAGGTCTTATGGCCATGCCAATCATGAAATTCGTCGGTCAGGGTATGCTACGTTTGCACGCTGCAATCCCACTGCAACAGATGATCATGAGCGTGATTGTTTTCGTCGGAGCCTTGGTGTTCATCAGCACTGGGTTCATCGGCATGTCGGTGTTGATTGTGGGGACCATGATTGGCCTCCTCCCACCACGTCTTGGAATTCGACGCAGCCACGCCATGGGTGTTATTTTGGTCCCAATCATGATTTTGATGTTCCTAAACTTGGTTGACAACGCTGGTTTCTTGTGACCACACTTGGATTTGAGGAAAGAAGACAAGGGCAAGTGATATGCCCTTTGACCACCACGTCGGACTACAGGTGAGTCCATGACCTCGAAACTCCGCCCAATTCTGCTTGCTTTGCTCTTGGTCTGTTCAACGCTTGGCACCCTTGTCAGCACCGAACTTGACAAACAAACCATTCACGTGTCTTCGGCTCGATCGATGGCATGCACAGGTGATGTCTGCCTCAATGAAGCACTTCCGAACCCGAACGGCTACGACACCGCAACTTGGCCAAACGGCGAGTGGTTGGAATTGTACAACAGCGGCAACACAACCGTCGATATCTCATCTTGGTACGCCACCAACAAAGCCGGAAAGACCCTGTTGTTCAACGAGACAACAATCGTTGGGTATGATGCCAATGATTCAACCTCTTGGGAAATTAGCCCGAACGCTTACATGGTCCTTTCAAGGAACGGATTATCAACAACCATGTTTTACCTTGCCAACACAAACGATACCCTCGACTTGTACGACGGTGCAGGAACCCACATCGATCAAGCCACTTGGAGCTTCGGAAGCAGCGGTTCACCCTCTGGCGTTAGCCTCGAGGAAGACAGTCTTAGCCCCGTCAACGATTGGGTTGCTACCAACACACCAACACCTGGAGGCATCAACACAGGCAGTGGAACCGGTGGACCGGCCCTCGTGCCAGCTGATCTCAAGATCAACGAAGTGATGGCTGATCCTTGGCCCAGTTTTGATGGCGATATGTGGCCTGATGGCGAATGGATTGAAGTGACCAACACCGGTGCTTTAGATTTGGACCTTACTGGCTGGAGCATCGAAGATCAAGCTGGGAAAAGGCTCCCATTCAATGCCTCTCACTTAATCGATGCAAACAGTTCTGGTTACCTCATCACACCAGGTGCAACTCGAATGATTGCCGTCAATGGTTCTGGATCAAGCATGCTCAACAATGGTGTGGAAATGCTGAACTTGAAATGGCCCAATGGAAGCATCGCCCAACAGGTCGCATGGACCGATAATGAACAAGGCTTCTCGCTTGTTGAAGATTCCACATCCCCTTACATGGTTTATGCATCTTACCCGACACCGAACGCACCAAACCCACTTCCACTTGACCAAATTGCTGCAACGGCTTCACCTGTCAGGATGACAGAACTTCTTGCCAACAGCACGGCAGACGGCACGCCATTCCCTGATGGGGAGTGGGTGGAATTATTCAACAACGGCTCCGCTGATATCGACCTCACAGGATGGTCCATCATCGATGGTATGGGGAACGTGACAATGCTTGACATAGCCTCCTTAAGCAATGACGAAACCCAAGCAGGCAACACGATCAACGCTGAGAATCGACGCCTTGTTCAATTCACCACAGGCACAGAACTTTGGAACTTCTACAATCACCTGATGCTCGTCGACAATGTGGGGAATGTTGTCGATTCAGCCTGGTACACCACTGATTACGGCACCAATGTCTCCCTCATCCCCGCTGAAGTCGCTCATGACCCGTGGGTCCCATCGCCTTGGATGACACCAGGTCAACCTGAACCGGACCCTATGGAATCAACCGGTGAAGTGTTCTTCACCGAAGTGATGGCAGACGGCGTTGGGAGCGATTCACAGCAATGGCCGCTTGGAGAATGGTTGGAAATCAAGAACGGTGGCGATGAAGCCATCGATGTTGCAGGTTGGAAACTCCAAGCTGCAAGCCGAACGTTGACCCTGCACCAATACAACATGCCATTGCAAGCCACATCGGTCTTGCAACCAGGCGCAGTCGCATTGATTGTGCTCAACGGCACAAGCAGTTTCTACCTCAAGCATACCACACCTGACTCCATCGGTTTGGTCGATGCGAATGGGGCTGTGGTCGACACCATCGGATGGTCCTCCTCCGTTGAAGGTGAATCCCTTATCGCCCCGAACAGCACCCACGCAGGTGCTGGTCCAAGCGGTACCGCTGCTGGTACTGGTTCTGACTGGATCCTTTCAGCGTGGGTAAGCCCTGGCCAAGACAACCCAGAATGGCCCGAGTACACAGGCTCTGAATCGGTCGTCGTCACCGAGGTCCTTGCCTACTGCATGGATAATTCTGTTGAACCAACAGAAGATTGGATTGAATTCCTCAACACTGGAAACGAGAGCCTCAACCTGAGCCGATGGCGCATCGACACAAACGATCAAGATCGGCGTTTCATCCGTTCCAACGCCATGTGGAACAACACCGACGTAGGATGGAATTCAACCGTGGTTATGCCCGGCGAACGACTGGTTTTCTTAATGGACAAGTCAGTCTTGAGTGGCCTTGGCGACTCCTTCACTCTTTCAAATCCAGATGGGGCCCCTATAGCGACCGTGCAATGGAGCATTGTCAGTGATTGTCAGACCATGATGCCAGGCGGAACGGCCGATGCATCTTGGATTCACACCATGTGGCCAAGCCCGGGTGCAATCGAACCAAACGCAAGCCAATTCGCTGATTCAAGCGATGTGATGTTCACCCGTTTGATGAGCGAAGGGGAAACCAGTATTTCTTCCAACACTGAATTCTTTGAAATCAGCAACGTAGGTGACAAAACCGCTTTCCTCGAAGGTTGGACCTTCAGGGTGGTCACCTCTGGTGGAATTGATAATCACATCATCGGCGACGTGACGATTCCAGCAATGAGTGCAGTGATTTTTGCAGCTGATCCAAACGGTTTAGGCGTCTATGAAGATGGAGTGCTTCACGGTTTCGCATCAAGTTTCAACGATGCCCCCACCCTTCCAAACGATGGAGCAGCACTGCATATGATTGATCCAACTGGAGACGTCGCAGACACCGTTGTTTACGGTAATGGACCAGTTGACGTGGACGGGTGGACCGGCATAAGTTTAGTCGAACCCGTCTCGGGAATCAACCTCATCATTTACCACCGTGGAGATGGATGTGGATCTGTTGAGGACACGGACATGGTTGCTGATTGGCACCACCGGTGGGGACGACTCGGCGGCAGTACCTTCTGCGAAGATCAGACCTTCTCTGGTGAATCCATTGTCACACCACTGATCGGGCCAAAGGATGGCTTACTCGACGTGCTCGATTGGCTTGAAGGAGCGACTACAAGCCTCAATGTTCACGTCTACCAACTCTCAGAGCCACGTTTGGTGAACGCATTGATCGACGCACAAGCTCGTGGCGTCGATGTCACTGTGGTGCTCGATGCAGGTTCCCCTGGCTTCTGGTCGGACTTCGACATGATCAACCAATACGGTATGGCAAGTGAACTTGTCAAAGGTGGCGTGACCACGTACTGGTTTGGTGATGGTGGCGTTGAACCTTATGCTTACATTCACAGCAAGGTGGCAGTGCGAGATGGAACCAGTGTCTGGATTTCTTCGGGCAACTGGAAAAGTTCTTCGTTGCCAGCACCGGGCGTTCGCGGCAATGTCGACTGGGGCGTTCTCTTGGAAAACCCCGAACTTGCGAGCATTGTTCTCGGACAGATGGCTTTCGATGAAGAGCCCCTCCGTCAACACATCAAACCGGCTTCTGCTTCGAATGAACCGATCGGTTGGAACATGCCGACCGCCACTGCCGTCGACGGGGAGCGAGCCACTTCAATCAACGCAACCGTCAATGGAGCGCTTCTAACCTGCCCGGACAATTGCATCGATGGCCTCGTTGATTTGATTGAAAGCGCCGATGAAGAACTGCTCTTGTCGTTGCAATACCTCGACATGGATTGGTCGTGGGGATGGGGCGATAATCCGATCTTCACTGCATTGAAACAATCAGCAGAGAACGGAGTTCGGGTTCGACTGATCATCAATGGAGCCTACCTCGACCAAGACGTTCAGGACGTTGTGGATACGTTCAACGAAGTCTGGAACTCAAGCGATGGCTACGACGTATCTGCGGTTGTGATGGGTGAAGACGATGATGTGTCTAAATTGCATAACAAAGGCGTTATCGTCGATGGTGAAACGGTCCTCGTCTCGTCGATAAACTGGGGCAACTCTGCTGTCAATCGGAACCGTGAAATGGGTCTTGTCATCACTTCGGTCGAAGTAACGACACCCTACCGGGTGGCTTGGTTCGAAGATTGGAACCGACTCGATAACGTCACAGACACCGACCAAGATGGACTCCCTGATATCTGGGAAGTACCGAATGGCCTAAACAGGACCACTCGAACCCTGCCCGGACCAAACATGCTCGAAGGCTTGTACGATGCCGATCAAGATGGCATCACCAACCAAGATGAATACAACCTTGGCAGCCATCCAACCAACGCTGATACCGACGGAGACTGCATTAACGATGGCGACGAAGTTGCTTGGGCACAGTCCACAGCACTCGACCCGACAATCGAAGATGTCTCCCCGCGCGATGCTTTACTGAAGGCAGATGCTGACATGGACGGCGTCAATGAATCAGAAGTTCTCGGTTGTGATCTCGGTGGCATTCAAATCGATGAAGAACCCACAGAGCCCGTCGATAACTCCACCCTCGATGATGACGCTGATGGTGTCATCAATGCGAAGGACAAATGCCAGGGCACGCTACCAGAAGTACCGGTCAATGTTGACGGTTGCTCGAGCGAACAACGGTTGGCTCAAGCGACGCCAAGTTCCAGCGATGAAACGAATTTCGGCACTGGGATGATGCTTACACTTATGTTTGCAGGGGTCATATTGGCTCTTGGAGCGTTCTCTATTCTCAGAAAAATCGAACAAGAAGCAGAGGCAACAAAGGACTTGATTACGCTGGATGCGACCCATCATGATGCGTTAATGGCCGAACCAATCGCCTCTGAAGGATGGCAAACCCCTGTTCTTGACGGAAGTGGACCCTCTGAAGTGGCCTCTGCCAGCGAGATATCACAAGCCGATTTGGCCCGAGTGCCCGGATGGGATGAAGCCATGGTGCAGGGCTATCTAGATCTGGGCTGGTCGATGGACCAGTTGGTTGTCTACTATCAAGAACAGGTCCAAGCACACGCTGAATCGACACAAGATTGACAAGGGACCTCTCGCCAATTGCGACCATGCGTGCCATGCAGACGACAAGCAACCCGGTCCTCTCCGACAATTTTTGGAACAACATCCCCGCCCATGACACAATGTCCTATCAAGGGACGATGCAGAAGATTGGGGTCTTGTTTGGGATCACAATCTTATCTGCGCTCGTGACTGTCTCGATTGGAGCATCCGGTAACATGGGACTCATGGGCATGATGACCATTTCAGGAGCCCTTTTGGGCTTCGGCACCGTTCTTTTCATGGTCATGAAACGACCAAAGAACCCTGCTTTAGGAGCCATCATTTACGCTGGCTTGGAAGGAATGTTTCTTGGAGGTATTTCGTTTATGTATGAAGGTACATACTCGGGTATTGTCATGCAGGCCGGAATAGGAACCATCTGTATTATTGGCACCATGTACTTCCTTTGGTCTGCAAAGATCATCAAAGCAACCCCTGCATTCCAAGCAGCAATAATCAGCTTGACCATCGGTGTGGGTGTTTTGTACCTCCTATCCTTCCTCCTCTCCTTCACAGGTTTGCAAGTTCCATTCCTGCACTCATCGGGACCGATTGGAATTATCCTGACATTGTTTATTCTTGGTATAGCGTCGTTGAACCTCATACTGGACTTTCATTTCATTGAACGAGGCATTAGCAATAACTCGCCTAAAACCGGTGAATGGTGGGCTGCCTTTGGCTTGCTCATCACCGTGATTTGGGTTTACATTGAGATGCTCCGCTTGTTGTCGAAGGTACGGAACCAGTGATTGCTTTGGCGCGCCGCATCCCTACGGTCAATTTCGCAGACATGACAGGAGATGAAGCAGCACAAACAAGGTTTGTTCAAGCGGTTGGAGATTCCCTCAAAGACATCGGATTCTTTGCACTTGAACATCATGGCATCGATCTTGGACTCATTGAACAAGCCTACAGTCAAGGTGATGCTTTTTTCTCCTTACCACGAAGCATCAAACAGGGGTACTTGCAACCAGAGATTGCACACCAGCGAGGCTACACTGCTTTTGGCGTAGAACACGCGAAAGACAACGATGCTCCAGACCTGAAGGAGTTTTGGCAAAACGGTCGAACCCACAGCGGCCAGGAGCCTGCTCCAACTTACCCTGCCAATGTATGGCCTGATGCTGATGCACCAGGGTTCAGACAAGTGATCGATGGTCTGTTTGAACAGATGGAAGCATTAGCTCAGCACCTCCTGAGCGCTTGCAGTGCGTACCTTGGAAAACCCACTGACTGGCTCAACAAAATGAGTCAAGAAGGAAACACAATCATGCGAATCATCCACTATCCACCCGTCGGTGATGATGCCCCCAGTGGCGCTGTTCGTTCCGCACCGCATGAAGACATCAACCTGATCACGCTGCTGGTAACAGCAACCGCTGATGGACTCCAAGTGATGGACCACGACGGCAGTTGGATCGATGTTGAAGGTGATGCTCGGTACATCATCGTTGATTCTGGCGACATGTTACAGAACATCACCAATGGATTGTTCCGTTCAACGACTCACCGGGTGATCAACCCGAAGGACACCGCATCGCGCCGATTCTCAATGCCAATGTTTGTCCACCCACGAAATGAAATCGATTTGACACCACGACCAGAGTTTATCACTCAAACTGGAGGGCAGGCTAAGTATTCTTCAATCACGGCCGGTGCTTATTTGCACCAACGCTTGGTCGAAATTGGCTTAGCCGAACCCGAGGATGAAGCATGAGTGACTTGATTCAACGCCTATGCGATGCCATTGAAAATGGTCAAGCCATGGATCCTGAAGATTTGTCGACTTTCATCCAGCACGTTGCTGCACGAACCCTTTCAGTTGAACACATCACACAATGGCTGCGTACCGTCCATAAAAACGGAATCAGTTCCAAAGACACCGTGCTTTTGACAAAGGGGATGATGCATTCAGGAGCCGTGCTGACGTGGGACCCTGAACGACTGATAGCCGACAAACACAGCACGGGAGGTGTTGGCGACAAGATGTCCTTGATGCTGGCCCCTGCTCTTGCCGCTTGTGGTGTTGAGGTGCCAATGTTGGCTGGTCGTGGCCTCGGCCACACGGGTGGTACCATCGATAAATTGGAAGCCATCCCTGGATTCAGTTGTGAACTCAATCCGGCGCAAATGCAAACCATTGTTGATGATGTGGGGTGCTGCATCGCTGCACAAAACGAAGCAATCGCACCGGCCGATGGTCTGCTGTACGCCATTCGAGACGTGACGAGCACGGTTGATAGCATTCCTTTAATCACCGCTTCAATCGTTTCCAAAAAGGCTGCTGAGGGACTCAAGGCCCTGGTATTGGATGTAAAATGTGGCCGGGCTGCTTTCATGACAACGCACGATGATGCACGATCGTTAGCGGCGTCAATGGTTGGGGCTGCAAAGGGTCTTGGTATCCAAACCATCGCTCAGATCACCGACATGAATGAGCCCATTGGAAGCAATGTAGGGAATGCGCTAGAGATTTTAGAAAGCATCGAGGTGCTCAATGGACGGGGTTCGGCTGATACAGTGAACCTTGTTGCCATGCAGGGCGGTGCGTTGCTCATGTTGCTTGGTTTAGCAAAGGACCAACATGCTGGAGAAGAAAAAATCATTTCGAGCCTAAAAAATGGCAAAGCCGCACTGCGATTCGAACGCATGTGCGTGGCCCAAGGAGTGGCAAAGGAGACGGCAAGCCAACTCATGGCATCCCCTCATGCGGTCTTGCCGCGAGCCAAGCACATCACTCATCTGTTGGTTGAAGGGGACGGTTTCGTAGAAGGAATCGATGCAATGACGCTTGCTGAAGTGGCCCGAACCCACGGCGCTGGCCGGTTCAAACTTGAGGATACCATCGACGCAGCTGTTGGGTTTGTCCTTTCGAGAAGCAAAGGAGATCGAGTAATAACTGGCCAAGACTGGCTTGAAATCCATCATAACCAACCGCTGACTGAACAACAAAACAAGGCTCTCATGGGCGCATTAACCATCTCCAAAAGGCCAATTCTGCCCCTTCAGCGTCTCATCGAGATTGTCGAATGAGAGTGGGCGGGCCCGAAGCCGTCATAAAGGGGAGGCGGTTCGCCAAAGATGCCGATTTAGCTTAGCTGGTGGAGCGTGGGACTGTTAATCCCAAGGTCGAGGGTTCGAGCCCCTCAATCGGCGTAATTCAAAAACCGTAGGTTCATTCCCATTCAATGGTGCCAGGAGGCTTGTGAGTGATGTCATACACCACTCGGTTTGCTGCTCCTTTCACCGTATTGGTGATCCTGGTGCTGATCTTCTGTAGAATGCGATGAGGGATTTCCGAGTAGCGGGCTGACATGCCGTCCATTGACTGAACTGCACGAACAACAATGGTTTCTCCATAGACACGAACATCGCCGTGGACGCCAACGCTGCGAACTGGAAGAAGCGCAGCGAAGTATTGCCACGGTATTTCCATATCGCCAGCCTCTGCTGCCATTTCAAATTCTTCTTCAACAATTGCACACGCTTCTCGAACAACTTCAACCCGCTCTGGAGTGAGTTCCCCAAGGGTTCGCACTGCAAGGCCTGGACCCGGGAAGGGTTGGCGTTCTGCGACGTTGATTTTGAGGGCACGAGCTAATTCCCGCACTTCGTCTTTGTAGAGGTCACGAAGAGGTTCGACCACGCTGAGGGTCATGTCTTCTGGAAGACCACCGACGTTGTGATGGGACTTGATTGTGTCTCGGACACCGCCGCCAGATTCAATCCAATCAGGAGCAATGGTACCCTGGACGAGGTATTTAGCGCCGACTTTTTCATGCTCGTCTTCGAAGATGCGAATGAAAAGCTCGCCGATGATTTTACGCTTCTGTTCGGGTTCAGTGACGCCCTTAAGCGCCTCAAAGTACCGATCTGCTGCTTTTACTGTCACCAAGTTCTCGATTCCTTGTTCTGCGAGCAAAGCTTCGATTTCCTCGGTTTCGTTTTTGCGCATGAAGCCTGTATCGACATAAACGCAATGGAGTAAACCACCAACTGCCTGGTTCGCAATCACTGCAGCAACGGTTGAATCAACGCCGCCAGAACAAGCAATGATGGCAATGTCATCGATGGTCTCACGAAGATAAGCGATGGATTCCTCTATGAACTCCGAGGTATCGAACATTTATTGTCCCCCGTTGACTTCTGCATCTTGGGCCTTGACCTTGGCAACTTGGTCAAGTTTGTTTTGCTTCAAGGCTGCAGCATAGTCTGGGTTCTTCAATGCAAGAATCTGCGTTGCGAGGTATCCGGCGTTATCACCACGATCGACACCAACAGTAGCCGCCGGAACACCCGGTGGCAACTGAACAATGGAAAGCAGGGAATCAAATGGAACACGGCCACCACAAGGGACGCCAATCACAGGTTTGGTGGTCAATGCCGCAACTGCACCAGGCAGAGCAGCAGCGAGTCCAGCCATTGCGATGAACACTTGGCAGCCATCTGCTTCTGCTTGATTGATGATTTCTTCTACGAACACAGGGGAGCGGTGAGCGCTTGCAACACGAAGTTGGTAGGGCACGCTAAAGTGGTCGAGAATCTTTGTACATTTTTCTGCAACCGGAAGGTCAGAAGACGAGCCCAAGAGTATGGTGACATCCATGTCACTACGCCGGCGCGGGTGGTTCATCAAGATGCCTCTTGGAACTCATGCCCAGTCGAGGGCCAAAAGGGCTCATTCTTCGGAATCATCGAGCGCTTCTTGGAACCCTTCAAGATCGATACCGAAATCCAGCGATTGGAACTCAGCCTTGTCTTTGCAACCGAGCATATCGAAGTAGAGAACTGGTTTTCCGTCAATCACCCGGCCATAAATTTGGACAAATTCATTGGAACCAAAGCGTTTGACAGCCATGGGTTGTTGATCAAAGCGAGTGGTCCTTATTTCCCAGCCCAAGAGCGAGTCAATTGGTAAACGAGTTTTGGCATTCCACGTGCGTTGAAACACATATCCACCGTCCTTAAACACAACATCGAGGCCTTTCACCAAAGCAACAACAGCAGCCGAGGAAAACACAAGGCCACCCCATGTGGGGAAGTTTCCTTGCGTCACTAAAGCCCATGCGACAATGGAGAAACAAACACAAAACAAACCAATACCGACTCGGCTTGCCCCAAGCGCACCCATCCGTGAAGAGAGGCCGGCGATGCCGCCCATCAGAACAAGCAACATACCAGCGATGCCGAGGTAGGGAATCAAATCCATGTTGGTATCAGTGAACCACATCAACCAGGCAAAACCGAGGGGTAACAAACCCCATGCCATCGGGAAAAGGGCAATGGAAGCACGAGATTCGAGTTTTACCCGTGTCCATCCTCTTTTCGAGAATTCACGCAGTTCCATGCCTATGCCAACCGCTTTGGATATTTACGCATTCGCTCATGAGTTCAATCGTCATCGTAAGGATGGCGAAGGCACAAGTTACGAGCTGCATAGACTTCATCAACACGACGAACTGGTGTTGTGATCGGCGCTGCGTGAAGGGTTTCCGCATCGACCTGAAGCACCTTAGCGAAATCTCGAGCGAAGGTGTCAAGGGTTTCCTTGCTTTCTGTTTCAGTGGGTTCGATCATCATGCATTCTGGTACCACGAGTGGGAAGTACACCGTCGGTGCCATGTAACCCATGTCGAGCAATCCTTTTGCGACGTCCATAGCAGAAATACCATGGCTTTCCTTTGCAGGTCCAAGGGAGATTGTGAATTCGTGCTTGGCCACGTCTGTTTCCGCTCCGTCAACAATCATGTCGCCCACACCGGCAGCCTTGGCTTCACGGTGGAGAACGTGGCGGAGGTAATTGGCGTTGAGTACAGCATGTTGTGACATGGTCGTGAGTCCGTTGCCGTAGCGACGGTAGTACGCCCAGCATCGAATGATGGCGCCGGCGTTTCCGTGCCATTGCTGCACTTTACCGATGCTATGGGTTGGTTCATACCATCCGAACCACATGTCGTCGATAGCGTGCTTTGCTTCATCAGCCAAAATCGGTCGCTTCTTGACGATTGGACCGGGTAGGAAGTCCGCCAAATGGGCCTTGACGCCGATTGGGCCAGAACCTGGGCCGCCACCGCCGTGAGGCTGACTGAAGGTTTTGTGCAGGTTGAAGTGGACCGCATCAAAGCCCATCAATCCGGGCGAGGTGATACCGAGGATGGCGTTGAAGTTGGCACCATCGTAGTACATCTGACCGCCGACGTTGTGAACGATGGCAGAGGCTTCAAGAATGTCAGCTTCGAACAAACCGAGCGTGTTTGGGTTGGTGATCATCATCACAGCAGTGGTCTCGTCAGCAACGGCTCGAAGGGCATCAAGATCAATTCGGCCATCGATGCGGCTTGGAATTTCAACAATCTCAAAACCACACATCGCTGCACTGGCTGGATTGGTTCCGTGAGCAGAATCAGGGACGATGACTTTCGTTCGTTGATCTTCGCCACGCAATCTGAAGTATTCTTGGACGCACCGAACTGCAGTGAATTCACCTTGAGCGCCAGCAACTGGTTGCAGAGTGACCTGATCCATACCGGCAACAATTTCAAGCATGTGTTGCATTTCATGGTAAATCGAAAGCAACCCTTGGAGGTGATGCTCTGGTTGATGCGGGTGGATATCAGCGATACCAGGGATTTGAGCGATGACTTCGTTGACCCTCGGGTTGTGCTTCATTGTGCACGAACCAAGCGGGTAGAAACCTGTGTCGATTCCGAAATTGCGCTTTGATAACCAAGTGTAATGGCGCACCATTTCAGGTTCAGAAATCCGGGGCCATCGTGGAGCAGACTTGCGAATAAGCGAATCTGGTAGGACGAGGGATGATGCTGGCAAGATGGGTGCTGGTTGAGCATAGCCTTGACCTGGGGCTCCATGGTGGTCGAACAAGTGACTCATGCGGTCACCCCCTGATCTGCGGCCCAAACTTCCAAGTGTTCTGCTAAGAGTTCAATTTGATTGGCTTGGGTTTGGTCGGTGAACGAGACCAGCAACCAGTTCGGGCGGTCTGCATACCAGCGATGAACGTCAAAACCACCGACGATGCCAACGCTGTCCAGATAAGCAAGGCAATCGCTTGCAGTGCCCGGAACCTCGATGACAAATTCTTGGAAGTGGTGGCTCGAAGCATGCGGGAGATGAATGCCCTCAATGGAAGCCAACTTTTGCTTACCGAGGGTGCAGGCTGCCATGTTACGAACTGCCAAATCATGCAGACCTTCTGGACCCAAGAGGGACATGTGCATGGCCCCCATCAAAGCAATCAGTGTTTCATTGGTGCAGATGTTGGAAGTCGCTCGGTGACGGCGAATGTGTTGTTCACGTGTCGAGAGGGTGAGGCAAAACGCTTCCTTTCCGTCCACGTCGATGCTTCGACCTACAATGCGTCCTGGCATCAAGCGAAGGTAGGGCTGACTGCAAGCAAAGATGCCGTAAATCGGACCACCACCGGTGATTGGGCTGCCGAGTGGTTGGCCTTCACCCACGACGATGTCAGCACCGTAGGCGCCAGGTGCTTCGACGAGGCCAAGGGAAATTGGCTGCACTGCAACGATGAGAGCCGTGTGTTCACCGATGATTTCCTTGAGCAGAGGTAAACCCCCGTCAAGAATACCAATTGGATTTGGTTGTTCAACGTAGACGCCACACGAGCCTGCCGCATCTTTAGCGGAAGAAAGATTCACTGTTCCATCTGGATTGTGTCGTAATAATCTAATCTTAATTTCTGCGCCCTGACAGTAGTTTTCAACCACCGACATACGATCGGGAGGTGTGAGTTCAGAGACATAGACTGTGTCTTTCTGAGTGGCCTTTCGTGTGTGGACACGAACACAGCAGGTGATGGCTTCAGCTGCCGCTGTTGAGCCGTCGTACAAGGACAAGTTCGCTATTGGAAGACCAACAAGTTCGGAAATCAATGTCTGGAATTCCCACATGGCTTGGAGCATGCCTTGGCTTACTTCAGGCTGGTAAGGTGTGTAGGACGTGAGGAATTCCCCCCGTGTGATGAGTTGGAACACGGCTGCAGGGACGTAATTCCGGTACAGTCCAGCACCTAGGAAGGAGACACGTTCGCCAAGAGCGACGTTTGAACCGAGCAAACGTCGTGCGTCAGCAATGATCTCTTCCTCGGATTGAGCATCACGCAAAGGAAGTGGTCCTTTCATCCGAACTTCGTCCGGAACATCTGCGAATAAGTCCTCAATTGAAGACATACCCATGATGGCAAGCATTTCGGCCTCGCGGCCCAGATTCGGGAGTTGGTCAACCATAGCAAACAAACCTATTCTCGGGTGTAGTATAAACTGAGCGCGCGACGGTCATAATAATCACCCCTTGGGGCTCAGGGATTCTAGCGCCGAATACCTCATGTTCTGGCCATGTATGGTTTGACCATGGCGAGCGTTGTAATGGTGGTCACCAACGCCTGTGCGCCAGACCCGAGGGTGCAAAGAAGCGCCGCTCTCCTCGCCAAAAAAGGCCACGAAGTCACCATCCATGCGTTCGACCGAGCCCAAACCTCCACAATGAGTGAAGTGGTCGATGGGGTTCGAATCATGCGCTACCAAATAGGCACCTATCCCTATGGTGCCAAATTAGCTACGATTTGGGGCCTTCGTGCTTTTTCCAAGATGGTCAAGTCGACGTTGCTGGCGAAACCGCCAGACTGCATTTATTGCCACGATGCAGATACATTGGCGATTGGTGTTTACATTGCAGCACGGACAGAGAGTCGCTTGGTCTATGACATGCACGATCTCCAACACACATGGGCGTTAATGTCCCGACCAAAGTCCGCTGTTAGACGGTTTGTAGCAAACCGTATGGAACGCAAAGCATTGCAAAGGGCACGCAAAGCCCATTTGGTCATCACCAGTTCAGGCTCTTTGCCAGAGGGGCGTTCTCCTGGGTTCAAAGAGTACCTCAAAAGGAATCATATTGATTCAATCGTTGTTGAGAATCGCCCCAAAGCAATGGACAGGAAGCAGAAAAATACTGAACACAATGGAGAATGGACCGTTGCATTCCTGGGGAGGGTCAGAGAGATTGAAGCTTTTCAGTTGTTGACAAGAGCCATCCAAAAGATACCGGAATCTGACCGTCCAAATCTAAAAATTGCAGGAGATGGAACTGCAGTTGGACCTGTTCATCAACACTTGCTTAGAGAAGCGCCACGCCTTGGAATCCACCTGAATCTAAGCCTTGGATTTGAGGCTACGGCATTGCCCGCACTCATGGGTGATGTCGATGTGATGTATGCAATGTATCCGACCGAGCGTGGCAACATCATGCATGGTGCCTTACCAGTCAAGATGTTTGATGCAGCATCCTTCGGAATACCAACGGTCGTCAATTCCGGTTGCCTTATGGGTGACATTTGTGAAAAGGAGGCGCTGGGGTCAGCGGTTGAATGGGGTGATGCGGACGCCCTTGCACAAGCACTCATTTCGCAGCGAAACCGATGCATCGAATTCAGCAACACAGGTGAAGCGCAACAGGAGGCTTACGTTCAAGCCATCGAAGCCCTCTTTTGATCACACAAACGGTGGTCGGACGACAACTGCTTTCACAGACTTTCGTGGGCTGGCAACAACGAGAACTTCATCACCGTCGCTCACGGATGAGAGGTAGCCAATGCCGATACCGAGGTTATCCAGACTCGGTGCTGGTGCGCCAGAAGTCAATGCCCCGATGTGTGTACCATCAAGCAGGGTCACAGGTTTTCCTGGACGAGGGAGAGGCCCTTTCTCTGTGTATTTGATGCCCCACCAACGTGCATCATTTTCGCTGTGATTGATAACGCGGTGCTTACCGATGAACTCATGGTCTAAATCCAAGCCAAATGGAACATTGGTTTCCCAGGAATCTCGGGCAAGGAATGGCCCGTTTTCGCCTTCGGCAAGTGGCGGCCAGCAAAAGTCAACACCGGAAAGGAGGAACCCTTTCTCGAGACGAAGTGTATCTCGTGCACCGAGTCCAATTGGTACCGTACCCGCGTTGATCAGGGCGCGCCACAACTTGGGTGCATCGCCGTTAGGGACAAAAATCTCATACCCTGCTTCGCCGGTGTAACCGGTTCCTTGCAACCAGCCACTGATACCCAGAGGGTTGTCGCCGATGGCTTGCCATTTGAATCGGCCAACATGATTGGCTTCACCGAGAACTTCGCTCAGCATAGCCTTGGCGTGCGGGCCTTGGAGGGCCATGATCGATGTCGCATCCGATAGGTCCTCAAGATGAATGGAACCGTCGGATGGAAGGTGTTTTGAAAACCAATCCCACATGACTCCAATCATCGAAGCATTTGGGACTCCTAGGATTTCTTCATCACTAACGACTGCAAAAATCATGTCATCGATAAGATGACCATCTTCGTCCAAGAAGTGAGTGTAAGCACATCGCGGGGCTGCCACAGATGTCACCTTCTGGGTGGCAAGTGTCTCAAGCCATGATTTGACATTCACCCCGCTGAAGCGGAATGAGCCCATGTGAGACACATCAAAGAGACCGGCTGTGGCTCGTGTGGCCAGATGTTCTTGCTTGATGTTCGAATACCAAATTGGTAATTCGAATCCATGAAAGTCGACTAAATTTGCTTCGAGTGCAACATGCTCGTCGTAGAGGGCGGTTCGGACCGGTGCGCCTTCGCTCATGCCGCTGGCACATCAAGCCGCTCCTTAAACTCAAGCAACTGGAAAGAAAGCAAAGTTAAATCGGTCACAGGACGCCTTCAAAGGTGGCGCAGTACTCAAATTTTTTGTGCTGGTTCAGTGCATCAGTGTAAACCAAAAGCGGCAACACGTCGGTTCCGTCTGACCACTGCCCCATGGATCGAAGCAGGTCACTGTCGATCAGGTGGTTGTACGCCCAGTCTTCTGTGATGGTGTCGCCACGGCTCCGTGCCACGACCCAATCTGCTTGAGCGTCAATGCGACGGTATACGCCATAATCGGCGAGACGATCATGCACAGAATCAGTCGGCAAGTAATGGGAACCGACCAATCGTGGGAAGCCATACAGATCGCTTTGAAGTTCGATGTATAGCACATGCTGCTGAGGCAGGTCACTGAACACCTGCTGATGATGCACGCTGTAACAGGCATCCACCGTCATGTCATCGACGCCGCGAGCGATGTGCACCATCGTGTTGTTCGGCATGCGAGAAAGATTGGGCTGGAGCTCGACTTGGTTCGGGCGTGTCCAGCCGGACTCGATATCGATGAACAAGGTCTCATTGCCCCATCCTCGCTCAAGCGATTCATAGAGTTGAATGAAGCTGTAAGCACCTCCGAGACTGTGACCTCCAATCCAAAGGTGGCTCGGATCGATGGTTACGTTGCCAAGAGCCATGTCCACACTGGTATGGCGTTCATCAGAAAGGGCGACTTCTTCAAGCGTATCGAGAGCTGATGCAATCGCCATAGCCCTGTAGTAGTGGTGGGGCCAGTTGGATGCGCCTTCGATGTCTTCTCCTTCGAGGCCATCAGGGATCGGAGGATCGATGTGCGAAGGGTATTGGACGAAAGCGACTGCCATGCCTCGAGCCGATAGATGAGCAATCCAGTCGGTGTATTCCTCATAGACAGGATAACCCCAACCATGGCTCAGCAGAGCCAACGGTAGGTTCTCCAACGGAAGGTCTGATGAGAGTTCAGGAAGGGTGAGGTACACTGAAAAATCGATGTCTGCCTCATCGTCAAGAATGATTCCCGAGACCTCAGCTGGCATGTCGTAAGGATGAACGGTCATCGTTGTATCAAACGGGCCAGGGTCAGCACCGTACCCAATGCGTGGCGCATCAGGAGGCGAGGGGGCGATTCCAATCATAGCAGGGATACCGGGCATGACCAACCAAGCTGCGAAAAATATACTCAGCAAATGAACCATGCTGGTCATGGCTGATCTTTTGGAGTCACGCATTGGCAACGTCGGTAGTCCGCCCACTGAGAGGACACAGCACAGTAAAATCACACCGTACATTGTTGGCAAGAGGAGGAATGCGCCACGCAGGTAGAACACATCAAGAAGAAAATAGAGCACTGTAAATCCACTAAAGAGACCGAGGATAAACAAGAGGCTGCGCTCATGCACGACATGGAGTTGTTTTCCTTTCAAGTGGTTTTGAACCGCAACAAGCGAAGCGAAGAACATCAGCAATGAACAAAGGAACATGATGGTGATGTGGCTGCGAAGCAGCATCGTAGCTTGGAGAGCCCGATAAGCGTGAGGCCAAATGGCGTCGTTGATGTCCTTGCCCGCTAAGGTGAGCACAATGGGTTGAAGGAACGATGCAAGGAGGCCCAAACCAAGTATGCCGGGGTTGAGAAATTTAGGTTGAGTCGACTCTTCAACTGACGAATCATTTGCCTCCTCCATGGCTGATGTTATCGGCTCGTACTCTAAAAGAGTCGTATGTTGGCACGACGAAATGATGGTTGAAGTCTGAAGTGATCAATGGCTTCATTGGAACGAAGATTCACCTGGCAAACCGACTTCAATCTCATGACCAATCCTGAGCAATTCTTCGATGAATGCGTCAAGGGATTGGGTGGTAATACCTGGGTTTGAAATCACGGAACGGATCACGACATCATCGCCGAGGTTCGAACGGCTTACCATGAAATCAGCGTTTTGCATGATGCGGTGTCGCAGTTCGGAATTCACCTCATTGAGGTCTATTTCTTCTTTGGAGGGCTTGTAACGGAAGCAAACATTGGTCCATGAACGACCAGACATCATCTCGAGGTTTGGATGGTCATCAATGCGCAACTGAAGATGGTCTGCGAGTGAAACATAATTCTCCACCAGTGAAGCCCAACCGGCATCACCGCATTCGCGCCAAGCAAGCCATAATTTCAGAGCATCATTTCGGCGTCCACACTGTAGGGAATACCTTCCCAAATCGTGTTCCTTGCTGCTTTCATGGAACAAGTAATGCGCTACGTTGCCGTGCGCACATACCTTGGCCAAGACATCTGATTGTTTGACGAGGAACACACTGCAAATGAGAGGGAGACCCATCATTTTGTGAGGATCCCAACAGACACTATCGGCGAATTCCACACCATCCATCAACTTGGAAAGCGCCCCCGAAAACATGGCTGAACCGCCCCATGCCGCATCGACGTGGTGCCAGATTCCTTCTTCATGTGCGATTTCACCGATGGCCTTCAGTGGATCAAAAGCGCCACGAACCGTTGTACCTGAGGTCGAAACAACGCAGAAGGGAGTCAAACCGTCGGCTTTAGCACGGGCGATTTCATCCAGCAAGGCTTGGGGCTTCATGCGCCCATCTTCATCACAGTCAATTTTGAACAAGTTCCGATGGCCAATACCAATCACGTTGGCAGACATCAGGACGGAATAGTGAGACTCAGCAGACACGAATGCCGCCATCTTTGTCCCGTCGATGCCTCTGTGAGTTGAACCGGGGAACGCAACCTCCCGAGCGCACAGCATTCCGAGCATGTTTCCGTTGGAACCGCCAGTCGCGAGTGTACCAGCACCGCCAGAGAAACCGACAAGTTCACCCATACGCTTGAGAAGGGCTTGCTCAATGAGGGTGGCAAAGGGTGCAAGTTCGTAGGTGTACATCGAGGTGTTGGTTAGTGCGGCAATCACTTCACCTGCGAAACCGGTGGTGTTTAGTCCGCCCCATAGCGGGTTCATGAACTCAGGACGGTTCGTTTTGACGCACCGTCTTAGAAATTCGTCGATGTCGTCAAACACGGCTTCGACGCCGCGACCTTCGAGTGGAAGCGAGACATCGGTGATCTTGGAAAGGGATGCTGCTGGAATAAAATCCACTACTTTACCTGGTGCCTCGGCGGCTTTGATGTAAGCAAGAACACGTTCGCACAGTTGATTGACAAACACTTCGAGTTCCATCTTAGCCATCCCTATGCTCTCCCCATCGCGGCGGCTCTTAGAAGGCTGTGGTAAGTTTGGATGAGTTGGGACTGCAAAGTACAATGTTCGATGTGCTTTAGCAGCATCATGGCAACATACCGGGCTAAGCTTCCTCAGGAGTCACATCAACCATGCCACACCGTGTTCATCGGGCACAACCCCTCGCTTGAAACATGGAGCAGTGGTCATTTCTTTGCCAACCCTTCAAACCGTTTTTGGAGCCTCCTCGAGCAATCGGGTATCGTTCAGGATGCGAATGCTCGGTTTGATGATGTGTTGGTCCAATCATATGGCTATGGGTTTTGTGACGTAATCGAGCAACCAGGGAACAACGCCAACGATATTACGCCAGGACAACTACGCGAGAACACGCCACTATTCCTGAATCGCATAGAAAAATATGCACTTAGCATGAATGGCACACTAAAGCGCTTATGTTTTGTTGGTAAGCGGCAATGGAAGCACCTTTTCCATCCAGCTCTGGCACGTTGTGATCATGGCCTTCAACAACGCAACATCAGACCACCCTCTTGGCCATCAATCCTGAGTGAGGTCGAAGTCTGGATTCTGCCATCCCCATCGGGCCGGGCTGTTCTTTCAAAGGCCGAAAGATTAGCGTCATACCTCGATTTGGCAGGTTCTTTCGATCGGGAAGCACCTGAAGAACGAAAAGAACCAAGCCCCCGATAAACTCATGCATGTTGCATAAATTACGAGTAACATTGAATAACACCAGTCGGGAGCCAGGGACATGCTTGGCGACATTGGCGACAAATGGCTTGAACGACTGCATCAACATGTGGCAAAAGATCTGAGGACCAAAGGTTGGTCTCAAAATGACATTGCAGACGTGATGGGGTCGACTCAAAGTACGATTTCACGGCAAATGCAAAAATCTCCTCGTGAACTCGGTGCAACAGCTGATGAAGCAACCATCGACAGTTGGGGCCATGAATTGTCTCAGGCCCTTGCCTCGATGGGACCAGGTTCCCAGGTTATTCGCCAGCGAGTCATCGTTGAATTCCAATTCACTGGGAACCATACACTCCGATTTGACAAAACTCTGACAGGACTTGACCTCGATGCTGGCCAAGAACAACGAGCGCTCCTCCGACGTCTTGAATGGGCTGCAGGACGATTGGATGTCAAACGAATTGGGCACGCCATACCCGCAGTAGGCCTCAACATTGCTTCATGCACGCATGGCGCTTTCACAACCGATGAAGTCGCTGCTTTCCCTGGCAGGATCACCATGGTTGATGGCGCCCTCAGACACCATGAAACCCCTTCGTTCGGAACTTCGAAACACCTTGCCAGTTTGTTGTTGCAAGTTCATGCCCAAGATGAAGGAAAGGTTGCTGCCCTCAACATTCGCCCACCTTTGCTTGACCAAGGTGTGGACATTGAAACCATCAAAAAGTCGTGTGAACACCTTGGCTACACGTTTGGCTACGCCCCGAAGGGAACGCTCGAGGGCAAGACCACCAAACATGATGTTCTGCTCGATGAAGGGGCATTTGGATGGGAACCATCCCTCTACATTCTGGCACATAACCCACTGGAATTGATCGACAGAACCCATCAAATCGTGGGCGCTCTATGGGGTGCTGCAGCATGAAAATATCCATGGCTCTGATGGTGTTGATCCTCCTCGCCACTCCACTAAGCGGCTGTCTGGAACAAGACGCAGTGGTTGACGAGTGCACCGTTTTACCGCCCGGTCATGACGACGATGGCACGCTTCGCATCCTTACCTACGACATCACGGCCCTCTCCGAACAGGTCACCGATGAATTCACCAACCAAACTGGCATACCCGTCGAAATGATCAAAGTAGACGATGCCGGTGGCATCCTCGACCAAATGATGCTCACGAAGGCTGCACAGCAAGCTGATTTGATGATTGGATTGGACAACACATACCTGCCCACGGCCATTGAGAACTGCCTCCTTCAACCTCACACCACCTCTGCAGCAAACCTATCCGCTTCTGCCTCGGCCTTTTACGACGGTCCGTTAGCCGTCCCGTTTGATCAAGGAGATGTGTGCCTCAACTATGATGAAGATGCATTGAGCGAAGCAAACATGTCGGTACCGACCCATTTGTCCAACCTCACCGAAGAGGAATGGAAAGGAAAAGTCGCCTTCCCATCCCCCGTCAGTTCCTCGCCCGGGCGAGCATTCTTAATCGCTTCAATGGAGTACTTTAGCCATCAATCTGAAGGCGATGCTATGGCATGGTGGAGTGCAATGATCGACAATGAAGCCATCATAACGAGTGGATGGACCGAAGCATACGAAACCCATTACACGGGTGGATATGGCGAATACACAGAGGGCTACATTGGCGATGCGTGGATGACTGTGTCCTATTGCCACTCACCTGGTGTGGAAGCATATTACTCCGGAAATTACACTCATTCGACTTCTCTGATGTTGGATCATGCTCATTTCCATCAAGTGGAATACACCGGCATCATCAACGGGGCTGCCCAGGCAGAGGGTGCTCAACTTTTCATGGACTATTTGCTCTCTGAGGAGATCAATGTGAACATGCCAGAAAACAACCTGATGTATTCGGTGCTCGAAGGCTACGATCTTCCAGAAACCGATGGCTACCGCTACCATGCAGATGTTCCTGATGTGGTCACGACAATGTCCTATGAGGAGATCAACACAAACATGGACACATGGTTGGAATCCTGGAAATCGGCCACTCAGCAATCATGAGGGGTTCGCAGACAATGAGGCAAACACCACGATTAACTGTGCGGTTCATCCTCATCTTCGCCTACCTAACCCTCGCCAGTTTACCTTTCATTCTCGCTCTCGTGAGGTTGCAGGTTGTTACCGGCCACACACCAATCGAGGCTCTTTGGCGTTTTGGCGACGTCTATGGGGCGAGTGAAGCACTGGTATTCACGTTGGTTGAAGCAAGTGCCTCTGCACTGTTAACAGTCATCATTGGCCTTCCAATCGCTTGGCATCTTGGACGCCATGAATGGCGAGCAGACACCTGGTACCGTGCTTTATTTGCGGTCCCGTTTGTCATGCCAGCCATTGTAGCAGCGATGGGGTTTCTCCTCTTGATTGACGATGAAGGCATGCTGTTTGCCCTCGGAATAGATTTGCGTACAGAAACGGGCCTCATTGGGGAACTAGCTGAGCGTACAGGATGGCAACATCCCGGTCACTTCATCGCTCTGGTGTTCGCCCATGCTTGGTTTAATTTATCGCTGATGATCCGATTTGTTGAGCCAACACTCGCCCGATTAGATCCTGCTTGGGAGGAGCAACTTGGTTTGTTAAGACAGGGCCAAACTCGTATCGGACGAATCCGTCATCTTTGGTGGCCAGTTGTTGGACCAGCAGTTTTGTGTGCAGCCTCCCTGAGTTTTTTATTCTCTTTCACCTCATTCGCACTGGTCAAATGGTTGACACCATTCAACAACACCCTCGAATCTTTGATGGCCAAAAGTGGCGGCTCAGCAGGCATCGAAAATTATCGCGTTGATACGAGTGAAATCGTTATGTCTGCATCGATTGTACAGTGCCTCATCCTTCTAGCAGCCCTCTACCTCACCGCAACACTCCAACAACGCCACTCTTCCCGATTTTCCTTGATCTCTGAATCTGGAGCAAGAGCCACACGAGGCCCTCCGAACTGGAAGGGCCGACTCATTGTGTATTCAGGAATCGTCTTCGCCTTGGCCCCAATGGGGGCTGCGTTATTGGCATCATTCCGAGTGCGTCACGGAGCAATTGGATCTGGTATTTCCTATCAGTGGAGTTCTGCAGGCTGGTCCGCTGCTTGGTCGGGCGATCTCGCAACGATGGGCATCGGAGAAGCCCTCAGTCATTCCCTCCTCTATGCGGTATGTACCCTCTGCATAGCCCTCCCGACTGGCTGGTTGTTAGCATCGACAATTCTCGCATTGGAACTTCAAAACCGACCAAAGTTAGCGAAGGCATTGGACGTAGCAACATTGCTCCCTTTGGCCGTGTCTGCAGTCATGGTTGGCCTTGGTGTGCTGCTTGGCATTCTCAAATGGATGCCATCATTGTTTCAATGGGATTTGCTACCCGTCCTCCCACACGTCATCCTTACCGTTCCATTTGTCGTCCGAGTGATGCTCCCAGCGATGCGTGCAGTGGAACCAAAATGGGACGAACAGGCGACAGTGCTCAACTTGAGCCCAATACGGTCATGGTATCATGGTTATTTCTCGTTTGTCCGGGGCCCAGCTGTGGTCGCCTCGTCACTGACAGTGGCCTTTTCGATGGGTGAATTCGGTGCTTCATGGCTCTTGGTCCGCGCTGGTTCGTGGGACACGCTCTCTGTTGTGGTCGATCAACTGATGTCCCGTCCAAAATTTGACCCACTGGTCCAACCGGCTGCTATGGCGGCGGCTTCGGTTCTGATGCTGGTCACTTTTGTTTTGTTTTTCTTGGCTGAACGGTTCAGGCCAGAAGGCGATGGCGGGGGATTTTGAATGGTAAGAAAAAAAGTACTGGAGATTAATAATATGGGCAAGTCCTTCGGAGATACCAGCGTCATCGATGGCCTTGGATTCTCGCTTTTTGCCGATGAAATCGTTGCGATATTGGGACCCAGTGGATGTGGCAAATCTACGCTTCTGCGTTCTATTGTCGGCCTCGAAACCATCGACGAGGGAACCATCGAGATCCTCAGTGCTCGGAACACCGATGCCATTGGCTATCTTTTCCAGAAGCCAATACTCTATCCACACCTCAATGTTGCAGGTAACATTGCACTTGGCATCACACAAAAATTGTCCAAGCCTGAAAAGCGAGCGATGATCGCAGAGGAACTGGCTTTTGTTCATCTGAATGGGTTTGAGAAGCGCCGAGTGGAATCATTATCTGGAGGCGAAGCACAACGAGTGGCTCTGATTCGGGCCATGCTTGGACAACCAGATGTCTTGCTGCTCGATGAACCATTCTCTGCCTTGGATTTGATCACACGGCGTGAACTTGCTCTCGAAACTCGTCGGTGGCTAAAAAATCGAAAAACAGCGGCAATTCATGTGACCCATGACCCCGAAGAAGCTGAAATCATTGCTGATCGAGTGATCTTATGGGCCGATCTGTTCAGCGCTGAAGAAGAAGAAGAATAAATGGGACCCCCGAGCCTACCCACCAGTGCGTGATATACTTCGGGAACCAACTTCAATATGGTCTTGAAGATGGTAGGAACACCCGTTGACGCTTTGCCTTACCTCCGTGGAATACAAGCAGTTCTCGCTGGCTATGAGGGCTACACCAAAGGCAAACGAAGAACCGCTGACCGTGCCATACGTGATGAAATCATTCGAGCAGCCCGCCGAACACGGGCGCACATTGCTAACATTCACGATGCTGCATTTTTGAACAGCGACTTGACGATGGCGTTGGTTGCCAAACAATGTTGCACTTCCATCGATGCCTTGATCGAAGAGGTCGCAAAAGCTTCTTCGGGTCTACCAAATTCGTTTTTTTCAAGTCATAGGGCTGTCACAAATGGTGACCTTAAGCGATTGATTCGACATGACCACCATGCAATTATGATGGTGACGAAAGCCACCAACATAGCAAACGCAGCGGAACGGGAACTGACCCAAGCGTCAGAAGAGGGGGCCGTTCATGGACTGGTTCAACGATGTCAACAAATGGTCACAAGCGCAACGGGCTTTTTTTCTGAACGCACAATGCTGCTCGATGGACTACGACAAAAGAAAAGGAGAATATGAAGATGGCACAAGCATACAAATGGAGAAGCGAACCAAACATCATCGCACGCATGGTGGATGGGAATGAGATCAAAACTTGGCGTTCAAGGAACATTACCCTCAAGCCAAATGAGGCATGTGTGTTCATCGTCGATGGACAGATTGGACCGATCTTTTCGGACCGAATGGTCAACCAAATTGGTGGTGGTTTTACTCGTCATGTTGCTAACATCTTCGGGGCTACTGCCACAGACCGTCGAATCCTTTTCGGAATGACTGGTCCGTTTGACATCGCCATTCCTTTTTCAACTCTCACACAAAGAGGACTGCAAGTTCAAGGTCATGTCCGATTACGATTGAAGCTCATGAAGGAAGATTTGCCTAAGATGCTCAATTACTTCACCAATCATGGCTCGACCTTGAATCGGCTCAACATTGTGAAGCTCTTCAAGGAACATGTGAACCAACGACTCATAGCCGCAAGTTTCTCCAATTGCGATAGTGAATCAACCATCCGAAGTGAACAGTTTCAAGCAATGTTTTCGATGAATGCGGAAGCCCTCTTGAGGCATCCTTTGGCATCTGTTGGCTTGACCTTACTCAGCGTTTACGCTGTCACTGAAAGAACATCATCGGAACACCTTGCTTTGCATCGAGTGCGGGTAGAACAAGGAACTGAGCAGGAACAAATCAATGCAACAGCAAGGCAGAAAGCAATCGAAGTCCGTGAAGGAATCGCTTTGAGAACAATCGCTTGCGAAGTTGAAGTCGCACGTGCAAAGATCCGTGGTGATCAAACCCTTGAGGTTGAAAGGGAATTGATACATATTCGAGCTTTGGAGGCCGTGCTTCGCAGCGAAGATGAGCGAAACATGCGACTGATGGCAGAACATGAACGGCAAAAGGCAACTCGTATCGAACAAGCAGTTGCCATGTTTGAACGGGTACAGTCTGCAAAAAGGGAGCGTCAAAATGCAAATTGAAATGCTTTGCCGGGATTATCTTTACACCATGCCCATGATTCCATCCACTCATGAAGAACTTCGGGACACGACCATGGTGGTTTTGGAAACACCATTGGTCTAAGCGCTCTTCATGGGCAAATAGGCGACTTACAATCATCATCCTTTTGATGATGGGGTTGTTCAATGCCATTCCTTACACGAGCATTAATCACCTCTCCAATTACTTGCAGAGGAAAGCATTCGACCCAACACTTTCGTTTGACACACATTTATGGTTCCTCCCATGGATGTTCATCCCTTACATTACGCTCTATCTTTACTATCCAGCAGCTGCTCTGTTTGGGAATAAGAATGACACAATGTGGAGACAGAACATAATTTTCCATCAAATGATGACCATCAGTTGTTGGTATGTCTTCTTGGTCTTCATCATTGCACCAGTGGAAATTGACTTGCGGGGCCCAATAAAAGAACAATTGAAAGAAGGTTCGTTTTGGCTCCCCGTTTACGATTTCATGCATTCAATCGACACGCCTTGGAACTCTTGGCCTTCCCTGCATGTTGTCCAAAGCACCCAGGTGGTGTTCGTCCTCAGATACTGGTTCCCCTCTGAAACCAAAAAAGTCCAGTACTTGCACTGGTGCCTGTTGTTTGCTTGGAGCATGCTGATCATCTCAACCATGTTTACGAAACAACACTACCTTTGGGACGTCGTGACAGGTCTCGGTTATGCAGTTGTCACATGGCGGTATTGGATGCGGCCCGCTTTAGATCGTGCAGGAACTGAAGAGTTCGCTGCTGACTTTGATCGAGCAATGAACGTTTAATTAACCAAAGATTTGACCAACCAGCGATGGATTGGTGAGGTACAATGTCAGGCTAATACCTGCCATAATCATCATCCATGAACCAACCATCTTGATCATTCCTGTTGAACGACGGAGGAAATTGATCATTACCTGACGACCCATGCCAACCATAACTGTCACGAAGACCATCAAGACGAGCAGGCCAATCATTAGGCCACCAATGCCTACGCCAGTTGCAGTTCGTCCAAGGGTGCTGAGGTACAGAACAAATGGTAAGACCGCGGCTGCTGTACAATCGATGGATGCAGCAGCATAGCCAATGCCATAGAGGTACATGTTTCTACGAGGCGTGAAGGTTTCGTCTGCTTCAGTGGTGCTGTATTTGCTCACCATCTTATCGACGAAGCCCATGATGTGAGAGGTAATGCCAAGCAGCATCATCGAACCAAGCACGACCAAGAGAGCCGCAATGAAGATGGCAATGTAATGCACTGCACCCGAGGCGGTGAAAGCTTCACCCATGATGATGGCGACGACTCCGATGGCTGCGAAAAATGTCCACATACCAACACCTGAAAGCAAGCCTATGACCACAGGAGAGGGCATTTTAGTTTTCATTTTCCCTGCTGCAATCATTTCATCTTCCCGGGCACCCAATGAGAGGTAGTAGGAAATGAACCCAGGTAAAACTGGGAAAGCACATGGTGAGAAGTAAACCAAGATTGAGAGCACCATCCCGAGAACGAACACTGCCACGTAGGAAGTGTCCGGCTCTTCCCAAGCGATTCGACTGTTCATGGTCTCTTCGACCGAACCAGTGAGGGCTGTTTCGAGAACGCTATCAAACTTTTTCCAACCGTCTGAAGGAGTCCCAGTGGCTTCTCTAGCGATGATATAACCTTCCTCGTCAAGGATCATCACAACAGGAATTTGGCCGCTCCCACCAGTGGTGAATAACCGGACCGGGTCAGTCGTCGTCCCATCGTCCAATTCTGCAGTGTTTACAGTTCCAAGTCCAGTTGGGTATTCTGGTACATGGTAAGCACCTGAAGTTTCGTTGAGGTAATCGAGGGTTTCAGAATACCAGGCGCCATATCCAAAAATCTTGAGGTTTTTCCCGGATGCATTGGCGGTATCCATCCACGCTTCCATGTTGGTTTCGATGTGTTCCTGGACCGCATGGCAATTGCTACAATCATGGGCCATGAAGTCGAGGATGATGATGTCACCTCGGTGGTCATTCAAGTGAATCCAGCCAGTTTCGTTGACCACATTGGATTCAACGCCACTGCGATTCAATGATTCAAACACCATGTTTGGTATTGGTGCGGGATCAGCATCGGACGCAAAGATTTCGTCCATGCTATCGAACATGGACAGCGCTGCGAAGGATATGGTGACAAACATGAGCGCTGCAATTCCGAACGCTTTCCAAGTTTCAGCCCTTTTAAACACGCCAAAATCGGCTTGTTGCAAGAAGCCCATGGCACGCGGAATTGCTCACATCACTTGAACGTAATGGGCCTCTTAACAACGACACACCCATGATTTTTGAGACCAAATTCGTGCCAAAGGGGAGGGAAAGATGGAAAGGGGTGTCACAAAATAGTGGAAAGGACTCCAAGAGGCATGGAGTTCGCAAACTATCCCATCGCACTCATTGCAGGTTATGCAGCAACTCGCTATGCAACTGAGCAAGCAAGCTTCCACCTCCCAATAAAGGGGCTATGGATTCACCATTGAATCATAGCATCTTTGCCTATGGGCGTATTCTATTGGTTCTCAATCAGTGAACCTTGGGTTTGGGGCGGCCTTACTGGTGCTGCAATCGAGGGATAAACACGCAAAAACGGGTCGATTCGAGATTCCAAGAAAAAGGAACTTAGTCGTCTTTGAGAACGTAAATCGTACCCGCCCAACTGAAGATAAGCAGTTCGTCATCAAGGCCATGCCCGAAACCAACAATCATGGTGCCTGTTTGGGCAATGATCTCGCTGGACCAGTTCCCGAGGGTCCCAGTGATGAGCCAGACCGTTCCCGTGCAGAAATCCCCGTACAGGTAACCGTCACGAAGTGGATCTGGACCCCAATCCATCCACTCGCCTCCAGAAATCGAGCAATTCCCTCCTTCATGCGGGTAGACTTCAATCGGGTCTGTGTAATTGGAATCTGAGTTTACCGGTGACGAGCCACATGCTGCAGATTCGTTAAATTCATGGAATCCTTCCCGCATTGACCAGCCCAGATTGTGAGGTTCATGCAGTGGAACATAGTTAATCTCCTCAAAACATTTCTGTCCGACATCAGCAATCCATAAGCCACCTGAAGGATCGACATCGAAGCGCCAAGGGTTTCTTAGCCCATGGTGCAGGATGTATGGGTTTCTCGAGGGATCATCCAACACGGGGCTCACATCGCCATTTTTGTACTCAACAAGGTGAATTGCACCCAGAGGCGAGGAGAGGTTTTGACTGGTCTGATTTGGATCGTTTGATCCACCCCCATCGCCTAAACCCCAGAGGTATTGATTGTTGCCAATGCCCAGAAGATGGCCGCCGTTGTGATTACGGTAGGGCTGTGGAACCTCGCGCAAAGGTCGAATCGTGCTGACGTTTATTTCTCCATTCTCGACCACAGCATCTGCTAAAACTAGTTTCGACTGATTCGGACCCTCACAGATGCCGTCCTCCACATAGGAGAGAAGCACTTTTTGGGAGGTGTTGAAGTCTTCAGCAAAAACGAAACTCAACAACCCTTGTTCAAGATGACAAAGACTCACCAAGTCAGTCATGTTGACGACAATCCGTAGGCTTTCACCATCCCATGCAGAAATGACTCCGCTGAGATCTGCGATCCAAATTTCTGATTCTTGTGGATGATGAAGGCCGACGACCGGAGTTACGAAACCCGTGAGGTATTCTTCGCAAACCAGGCCATCTTTAAGGTTGGAATTACAAGGGATTTCCATTTTTTCTTGCCATTCAAAACCAGGGGTTTTGACTTCTCTTTCCTCTGCAACACAACCTGAGAGGGCGGGCAGCAAAAGAACGAGGACTCCTAGGAAAGCGAGGTATTTCAAAAAAATCCTCTCACTCAATCTAGGTTGTACTTGTCGTTGAAGTAAGCCTTGATACCGGGAACATCTTCAATGAGACTGCCATACGAGCCAAGGTGATTTGTCGTGTTGGTAATGGTCATTCCAGGTGTGCTCATGACGTTATCGAAGATGTCGAGCCCCGAACTTTCATTGTTCATTTGAGCAAATGCATTTTGCAGGGCAGTCACATTGTCCGCATCCATGAATTCAGGGTTGAACATCACTGGGTGGCTTGGCGCTTTTCCAAATGTAGGAAGCGCATAGTAGTCGTCGACGGAGGTGAATTCACCCTTGAAGCACCATGCTTCATTGTCACTTGATTTTTCATTGCCGCAGTAAGAGGGGACCGTTGGGTCTTTTGCGAAGGCAATGTCACCAACGCCTTCTGCGAGGCAACGAAGTGAACCTTTGTACTTGTAGTAGGTTGTACCGCTTGCAGGAATGCTCGAGTCTTCAGAGAAATGGTTGGTCACAGTGTCTTCGAGGGATTCAATTTCATTGGGATCTCCAACGACTTCGATGTATCCGTTTCCAATGAGGTAACCCATGGGAAGAAGCATACCAGCGCTACCGAGTGCGGCTGTATGACACGACGTTTTTCCAGCCATCAATTCAAATGGATCCGTCGAGTTGTCTTCATCCTGTGCTGCAAGGGCCATATCGGAATCTTTGTGAACCCAAGCGAGGGCGTTGTAGAAAGGACGGCCGTCCGCTTTTTGTTCAGCAGCGAGTACTTCCAGACCATAGATTTGCCAGCTGAGCCAAGCAGCCCCACCGTCAAGGAAACCGACGTCAGCATGGCCAAAGCGAAGAGCTTCAATGATTGCTGAAGGGCTGGAAACTGGATAAATTTCAACCTCTTTGCCGAGGATTTCAGAAAGGCGATCTGCCAGTTGTTGTGGGTTTTCATCTGCGTTCTGGTATTCTTCCTTGGTTTCGAAGGCAATGGTGAGGCAGTTGTCTTTGTCATCACACTTATCGAAAACGGCAGGGTTCGAAAGACACCCCGACAATCCTGCTGTTGAAATACAAAATACGATTAGGAAACTTTTGACAAAATTACTGAGCATAGGGTTCACCTTCATCGGTGCGGTATCGAAGGGGGTATCTAAAGTTTAGGGAGCCCTAAACATTCAAAATAGCAGTCAGCCAACTGAATTCTGCAGAGGAATCATGGAGGGTCACGAGTGGGCTCGGCCGGAATTGAACCGGCATCAATGAACAAACCAAACCGAGCAGTGGTGTTCATGACTGGAGCAATTCCGCTCTTGAGGATGATTGGTGGGCTCGGCCGGAATTGAACCGGCATC